>Ga0207969_100104_pt1 | contig 57626 bp, 49 predicted proteins | sample LakWasMet25_LOW6_2_FD_183869 | JGI IMG/M metagenome (GOLD analysis project Ga0207969, IMG submission 183869) | Freshwater sediment methanotrophic microbial communities from Lake Washington under simulated oxygen tension - Sediment Metagenome... | ecosystem: Environmental > Aquatic > Freshwater >...
GATCCCCCGCTTTCCCCCGTAGGGCGTATGCGGTATTAGCGTGAGTTTCCCCACGTTGTCCCCCACTATGAGGCAGATTCCTACGCGTTACTCACCCGTCCGCCACTCGTCAGCGCCCGAAGGCCTGCTACCGTTCGACTTGCATGTGTTAAGCATACCGCCAGCGTTCAATCTGAGCCATGATCAAACTCTTCAGTTTAAATCAGCTTGCCACTCAATAAGATGAGTAGCCAATCTTGGCTCGACTACAGAATTCAACGTATAAAATTACTTTTTTACGTAAGTTCTTGTGTCGATTATTTATTACTCGCTTAAACAATCCATCACAAGCACCCACACAAATTATTTTGATCTGATTTTTAAAGAGCGTCAGGGTTAACCCCCGGTTGAGCTGGACTATTATACCGATCCAGATCCGTTTGTCAAGTTCTTTTTGAACTTTATTTTTCCTTCCGTATCACCAGAACCGCTTACCGAAGCCCTGATGAGCCGACCATTATAACCGGTCGATTCCGTTTGTCAAGCTCCTTGTCAACTTTATTTGCCGCCTCCTGCGTCGCCCGGGCTACCTGCCCCGAAAGAACTGCGCATTATACAGCCTTCCTGGACCCCGTCAAGAAGTTATTATTACTCGGGCAAACTTTCGCTTTCCTACCTGATAAACATGCTGACTCCCTGTCGGGATATCCAACTTTGGATCGGAAACTCTTTCTCCGTCAATTTTCACGGCTCCTTGTTTTATCATGCGGATAGCCTCGGATGTACTCTCCGTTAGCCCAGCATCTTTTAGTAAATTCGCTATTCCATAATTTGAGCCATCAATCTTCAACCCCAGTTCTTCTATTTCATCAGGCATTGCTCCCCGCTGAAATCTAGCCTCGAAATTTTCCAGCGCCTTGCCGGCGGCGGATGCATCATGAAATCTTTCTATAATTTCCTGCGCCAACTTTACTTTATAGTTTCTCGGATTTGCCCCTTGCTTACATTCCTCTGCCCATAACTTTATTTCAGCCATGGGCCTAAAACTTAACAATTCGAAATAACGCCACATCAATTCATCTGATATAGACATTAATTTACCAAACATATCATCAGCAGAATCGGCTATGCCTACGTAATTATTCAATGACTTGGACATTTTCTGAACACCGTCCAACCCTTCCAGAATCGGCATCGTCATCACGACTTGAGGCTTTTGCCCAAAAGCCTCTTGCAGTTGCCGCCCAACCAACAGGTTGAACTTTTGATCTGTTCCGCCCAATTCCACATCTGCCTTCATCGCCACTGAATCGTAACCTTGGATTAAAGGATATAAAAACTCATGTATCGCAATGGGCTGCCCACCTTTAAAGCGCTTACTAAAATCATCTCGCTCCAGCATTCTAGCTACGGTGTGCTTGGCAGCCAACTGAATCAAATCGGCTGGCGACATTCCATTCATCCAGCTGGAATTAAACATCACCAACGTTTTAGCCGGATCCAGAATTTTAAATATCTGCTCTTCATAAGTTCTTGCATTATCAATTACTTCGTCCCGAGTTAATGGCTTACGAGTAACGTTTTTGCCTGTTGGATCACCAATCATTCCGGTAAAATCACCAATCAAAAACAGCACTTCGTGCCCCAACTCCTGAAATTGCTTTAGCTTATTGATCAACACCGTATGCCCCAAATGCAGATCAGGAGCTGTCGGATCAAAACCTGCCTTAATTCGAAGAGGCCGTCCCTCTTCCAATTTTCTAATTAACTCTTGTTTAACTAAAACCTCATCAGTTCCTCTTAGAAGGTGTTCCAATACGTCCTCTTGCAATTTCTTTCTCCAAAAATATTTACAAATTTATTCATTATAGAATTAATAACCGGCCGTGTTGAATAAAACTTTTTTGCAGCCTAAAATTGGTAAATATACGTAAAAACACTTAAAATGATATTGTAAATCCATTAAGCATTCTGATTTATCTAACTTCAATTACTTAGCGTAGCCTAGTGAAAAATAGAATCTATACCTCTTTGCTCTTTGGAATTAGCATAGCTTTTTCAATAACCGGCCATACGCAGACAAAACTAGAAAGTAAACACACCAAAACCATTTCCACCGCAAACGCTCATTCAAAACCCGCGAAAACTAACGATAAAAAACTCGCTGTTGCGGTTAAAAGCGAGTCGAGCAATACTGTTTCATCAAGAACCGCCAACAAAAATAATGCTATCGCTAAAGCTAAGCTACCTAAAAAAGGAACCGTTACAACATCTAAAGCCATCACTAAAGATCAACCTACCGTTTCCACTAAACTAAAAAACAATAAGCGCTCTATTACAGCCACCAAACTTGCCGAAAAAAAGCAAGTCAACGTTTCTGCCAAGCTAAATCACAACAAACAATCTGTTGCCAAGTCCAAATCGAATCTATCGCACACCACTGCATCTATTGATTCGGGAGCCAGGCAACGTACTGTTATTTCTTCTAAGTCGATCGAATCAACATCTATAAAACCTATTTATAATAATAAATCAGATCGAAATATTCCAACCAAGCTGAACTTGGACAATATTGGGTTAACTCCGATCGCGTCAACTAGTAGTGATCGTCAATTCCACCCAATTTCAATTGCTCGACCACAATCCGCAACAATTAACACTGCGCATGTATCCATAGAAACTTCTTTATTCCTGGATGGTCTTGAAGCCGATCTATCTAAAGAACTCATTTTGGAACTTACCGAAATTTTTGCATGGGATATCGATTTTGCCACCAATTTACGTCCAGGCGACCAATTCACAGTTATTTACGGAAAGAAAATCATTAATGGCAAAGAAATAGATACGGATGAAATCATTGCTGCCGAGTTTGTTAACCAGGGAACATCCTATACAGCCGTCCGGTATATTGATGAATCAGGCAATGCCAGTTACTACACGCCTGACGGTCATTCCATGCAAAGAGCTTTTTTAAGTGCCCCGGTCGATTTTATAAAGATAAGCTCGCCTTTTGACCCTCACCGAAAACACCCCATCCTTAACAGGATTCGTGCACATAAAGGCATCGACTACGCGGCAAGAACCGGGACACCTGTAAAAACAACCGGAGACGGAACCGTGACTTTTTGCGGTCGCAATGGTGCTTACGGACAAGTCGTCATTATTGAGCATAACGACCACTATGAAACGCTTTATGCCCATATGTCCGGCTTTATGAGAGGCTTAACGGTCGGCAGCCATGTCAAGCAAGGCGATGTGATCGGCTATGTCGGTCAAAGCGGTCTGGCTACTGGCCCACATTTACATTACGAATTCCATGTCGATGGAGTTTATCGCAATCCGGAAACAGTCAAAATACCACACTCGCTACCTATCAGCGGCGAACTATTGGCTGACTTCAGAACTCAAACCCAAACTTATATTGCACAACTCAATCAAGCCAAAGCCAAAAGCCTGCTTGCTAAAACTCCTCCGGCAGTTGTTCCCGATATTGCACTACCGCCGTCATCAACACAACCGTCTAATTACGACTAGTTAGAGCAATGCCGGAACTTTATATTGGACTTATGTCCGGAACCAGCCTGGATGGCATTGACGCGGCTCTTGTTGACTTTAAAGACTGCAAGATCCAGCTTATCGGTTTTGAATACCTGCCTTTCCCTGCCGAGATTCAAAGCGCAATCCAACGGCTCAGTAAGCCTGACGCACTCGTATCGCTTAAAGAATATGGCGCCATGGATGCCCGCCTTGGTCACTTGTTCGCAAATAGTGTTAATGCCTTGCTTGCTAAAACCGATATTCCAGCATCATCGATCAAAGCCATCGGTAGTCATGGCTTAACCGTCTACCATGCCCCCGAAATTAAATTCCCTTTTTCTCTGCAAATTGGTGATCCTAATGTTATTGCCGAACTTACTGGCATTACCACTATAGCCGATTTCAGACGCCGTGATATTGCCGCCAAAGGCCAAGGCGCGCCACTGGTTCCGGCATTCCATCAAGCCGTATTCCAGCATCCGGATGAGCATCGCTGCATCGTCAATATCGGCGGCATCGCCAATATTACCGTCTTGCCCAAACATCAGTCAGGAGAGGTCATCGGCTTTGATACCGGTCCCGGCAACACCTTGATGGATTTATGGATCAAACTGCACCGGAACCTGTCCTATGATCAAAGCGGCACTTGGGCTAAATCCGGCAAAATCGACCATGACTTGGTGGAGCTTTTAAAACAAGATGCTTACTTCCACACCGCTCCACCGAAAAGCACCGGCAAAGAATATTTTTCGCTTCCTTGGATTTACCAGTATTTCGACGCCTTCAGTTACAAAGCCGAAGACATACAGGCCAGCCTGTGTTTTTTGACGGCAATTACGATTTGCGATGCCATCAAAGAACATGCGCCGGCCACTGAACGCATATTGATTTGCGGCGGCGGCATTCATAATGAATATTTACTGGAGCTCATCCAGCAAAATATTGATTGTCCGGTTGAATCAACCGAGCAGTACGGTCTGCATCCCGATCATGTTGAGGCCGTGGCTTTCGCATGGCTAGCCAGACAAACATTAAACAACCTGCCGGGAAATCTTAAAGAAGTTACAGGAGCCCTGAACTCCGTTATTCTTGGAGGAATTTATCAGGGAAATAAAAAAGGCGCCGCTTCCGCTCCTGCTGACGCTAAGCACCTACATCCTTGTAGGTGACATCTTGTCGCCCAATGGGGAAAGAATATCTAAATCGACTACGCGGAAAAAGAAGACCCGCAACCGCAAGTAGTCGTTGCGTTTGGATTGCGAATAACGAACTGAGCGCCGGACAAATCTTCTTTATAGTCGATTTCAGCACCGGTTAAATATTGGATACTCATAGAGTCGATCAATACAGTGACACCGCCGTTTTCAACGCAAGTATCATCCTCATTGACTTCTTCATCAAAAGTAAAGCCATATTGAAACCCTGAACAGCCGCCGCCTGAAACATAAACCCTCAGTTTCAGATTATCATTGCCTTCCTCGGCTATTAATTCACCTACCTTGGAGGCAGCGCTATCAGTAAAAACGATTGGATTTGACATATACGTAACACTATAAAAATAAAGTTGAAAGAAATTATGACTATACCTAGCTTTTTAGTCAACAATTATGAATGGATATAAGACTGCTTATTTGCTCAAATTAAGGATAAAGCGCAATCGTCTTTAACCCAGAGCCTTCCTGTAGCCCGAACATCAAATTCATGTTTTGCACTGCCTGTCCCGCCGCGCCTTTCACCAAGTTATCAATCACCGATAACACCACGACAGTTTGGCCGCCTTGCGGCTGGTGAATTGAAATCTGACAGTTATTGCTGCCTCGGACATTCCGGGTATCCGGATGCGAGCCTTGCGGCAATATATCGACAAACACTTCGTCGGCATATCTTTTTTCATACAAAGCCTGTACATCGCCCAAGCTTCCATGCGCCTGGCTATATAATGTAGCGTGTATGCCTCGAATCATCGGCGTTAAATGCGGCACGAACGTCAACCCGATCGATTTGCCGGCCATTAATGCGAGCCCTTGGCTGATTTCCGGTAAGTGCCGATGGCCGCCGACCGCATAAGCTTTAAAACTCTCGCCGGTTTCACTCATCAATGTCGCCAACTCCGCTTTGCGCCCTGCCCCGCTGACGCCGGACTTAACATCGGCGATCAAGTGACTAGTATCGACCAGATCGTTCTCAAGCAGCGGTAAAAACCCCAACTGCACGGCTGTTGGATAGCAACCTGGACAGGCGATTAAATTGGCTTTTTTGATTGCTTCTCGATTCACTTCCGGCAAACCATACACCGTCTCGGCGATTAAATCGGGGCAGGCATGCTCCATGCCATACCATTTGGACCATTCTTTTGCATCTTTCAATCTGAAATCGGCGGACAGATCGATGACTTTTACGCCGCGCGCCAACAACTGCTCCGCCATCAGCATCGCCGTGCCGTTCGGCGTTGCAAAAAACACTACATCGCATTCGGCCAAAGTTTCAATTTCAGGCAAGCTAAATACCGCATCGATAGCACCGCGCAGGCTCGGATAAAGTGCATCTACCCTAACTCCTGCATCGGTGCGCGAAGTGACGACTGATACTTCAACGCCCTCATGCAATGCTAAAATCCGCAATAGCTCAACACCGGTATACCCGGTTCCGCCCACAATACCTGCACGAATCATCTGTTTTATCCCACCCACACATTGTTTATGAAAATAACTGGGACATATAATAACCGCAACTTAGCTTATTGACGATGCTGGAACCATGCCGCTTCCCAAACAAATGATTGCCATTGAAATAGAAAATGGAGATTTAAAACCGGTCAGACGCGACATACCAACACCGTCCGCTAACCAAGTATTAATTAAAGTCTCTGCCGCAGGCGTTAGCCGGCCCGATGTAGTGCAACGCAAAGGCCTGTATCCGCCACCGCCCGGCGCATCCGACATTCCGGGGCTTGAAGTTGCAGGAACCATTCAGGCTCTGGGCGAAAATATCGGTCATCTAAAGATAGGTGACAGAGTCTGCGCGCTGGTGACCGGCGGCGGTTACAGCGAATATTGCCTGGCCTCGGCGGCGTTATGCCTGCCTGTGCCGGAAGGCCTGTCTTTTACCCAAGCCGCCGCATTGCCGGAAACTTTCTTTACCGTATGGAGCAACATTTTCGACCGCGCCCATTTGCGGCCCGGAGAAACTTTATTAGTACACGGCGGCACCAGCGGCATAGGCACAACGGCCATCCAACTGGGCAAAACTTTCGGCGCCAAGGTCATCGTCACCGCCGGCTCAAAAGCTAAATGCAATTTTTGCCTGCAGCTGGGCGCAGATGGCGCCATCGACTACAAAGAGCAGGACTTTGTTGAAGAAATAACGCGCCTTACCGGCAACAGAGGCGTCGACGTTATCCTGGACATGATCGGCGGCGACTATTTTCCGCGCAATCTAAAATGCATGGCTGACGATGCCAGGCTGGTGCAAATCGCCGTTCAAAACGGCCCCAAAACCGAAATAAACCTGGTACCCGTCATGCTTAAACGGCTTACTATCACCGGCTCCACCTTAAGAGCCAGGGACGATAATTTTAAAGCAGCAATCGCAATCCAGCTGCTTGAAAAAGTCTGGCCGTTACTGGCATCAGGCACGATAAAACCGGTTATACATTCAACTTTTGCACTCACCGATGCTGCAAAAGCCCATCAACTTATGGAAAGCAGCCAACACATCGGCAAAATCATCTTAACGGTATAAAACATGACCTACACTACGCTCGTTTCTACAGACATACTCAACCAGCAGCTTAACAATCCCAATTGGATCATCATTGACTGCCGTTTTTCACTCGCGGATACCGAAGCTGGCGCCAAAGCCTACCGGCACGGGCACATCCCCAACGCCCGCTATGCCCATCTCGACAAAGACTTGTCATCGCAAATTACCGATTTCACCGGCCGCCATCCGTTGCCTAACTTTTCCTTGTTGGCAAAGAAACTGGGCGATCGGGGCATAACCAACAACAGCCAAGTTGTTATTTACGATGATGCAGGCGGTGCTTTTGCAGGACGACTATGGTGGCTATTACGTTGTATGGGCCATGATAAAGCGGCGGTATTGAATGGCGGCATTAAGCAATGGCAAAAACAAGGGCTACCTGTCACCACAACCTTGCCCATCGTCAAGCCTGCTACATTCAGATCGTATCTGGACGACTCTGCGTGGCTTAATGCCGTACAGGTAGAAAACAGCACGGCAAAAAAAGCCATTTGCCTGATCGACGCCAGAACGCCCGAACGCTATCGCGGCGAACAAGAACCTATCGATCCGGTTGCAGGCCATATTCCCGGCGCATTAAACCGGGCTTTTCAGTTAAACCTGGACAGCAATGGCTTGTTTTTACCGCCCGAACAACTACGCAAGCAATTCAAGCAACTGATCGGCACTACCGCTCCTGAACAAGTCGTCCATTATTGCGGTTCCGGCGTAACCGCTTGTCATAATTTGTTGGCGATGGAATATGCCGGATTAACCGGCTCCAAAATTTATGCAGGATCTTGGAGCGAATGGATCAGGAATAAAAACCGGAGAGTTGCTACAAACTAAAATTTTATACCCATCATTTAATTGACAAGAGTATTGCATAAGCTAAGGACGGCCTAATGCAAGAGATAATCATGCTGGACATTCACAATTCGGGCCTTCTTTAAATCCCGTAAATTTTACGTTTACGCCAGAATGTCGCCCTGCTCATGCCCAGCATCCGTGCAGCTTGAGACACTTGGCCATTGTTTTGTTCCAGCGCTTGACGAATGACGCTGGATTCTTCCGCTGCCGACAACACTTGAGGCTGCACAGCAGGCCGTAGCTCGACATTGCGCGCTTCTCTAAACTCAGGAGGTAGCTCGGAGCAACGCAAGGTTGTCCCCCGGCCTACCGCAAAAGCATATTCCACAACATTATGCAGTTCTCGGATATTGCCCGGCCATGCATAGTCCAATAAAGTCCGCATGGCCTGCGGATCGATTTTCTCGATTTGCCTGAAATTGGCGGCGTTATGTTCTTGAATAAAATGCCAGATAAGCAGCCCTATATCCTCCCTACGCTCCCGTAACGGCGGAATAAAAATGGGCACAACCCTGAGCCTGTACATCAAATCCTCACGGAATCGCCCCATTTTGACTTCTTCTCGCAGTGAACGGTGTGTTGCGGCCACGATGCGTACATCGACATCAATCGACCGGTCGCCGCCGACTGGAATATAGTTTCTTTCCTGTATCACCCGGAGCAGCTTGGCTTGCAGTTCAAGCGGCAATTCAGCCACTTCATCAAGAAACAGGGTTCCGCCGTGCGCGCGCTGAAACAGGCCGCTATGATCCTTGATTGCGCCGGTAAATGCACCGCGCACATGACCGAACAACTCGCTTTCCAGCAAACTGCTGGACAAGGCCGCGCAATTGATCGCCAAAAAAGGCGCTTTACGGCGAGCGCTCAAATCATGAATGGCTTTGGCCACCAACTCTTTGCCGGAACCGCTTTCGCCTCTTACCAATACCGTGGCTTCCGTTTCCGCAGCATTTTGAATAATCTGAAAAACCGCCTGCATAGCTGGCGAACGGCTTAACAACCCATGAAAACCTTGTTTTCCAGATTCGGAAGTTTCTGCTGAAGCTTTCGGCAGAGCCGTGTTTGCCGAGCGATCCGAAACAGGGAGTAGCAGCCCCAGAGCACCGGCAAAAGCCCCCTTCTGGTCATGCAAAACCTGGGTGATTTTTTCCAGCTCAACTTTATGTCCATCAGCCTGGATTGATTTTATAAGCTGTTTTTTATGGTCGTCGCTACCGGTAATGACATATTCTTGCTTACAGGGTTTGCCTGTGACATCTTTGGCGTACAATCCCGATAACTGCTCCGCGCCCCGGCTCCAGTGAATAACCTGTTGATTCCGGTCAACGATATAGAGAGCCGCCACGTCACAAAGATCAAGCAGTTTTAAAAATAACGGCTGCAACAGCTGCTGCTCCAGCCAGACAGATAAGGGTTCGGACAGCGGGTTCATATGTTTCACAATTGTCTCATCATGTTAAATAAGCGTTTCACTGAAACAATACATGAAACATACGGAAGGTACAAGCTGAAAAATTCAGGGCCAAAGGCTTATATTTTTCTGTATATCCTTAACTTTGCACTTTTGGCACAGGCTTTGCTTTTAACATAATTATCCATAACCAAAACCGGAGAGTCATCATGCTGTTCAAACAACTATTCGACCAAGAAACCTGGACTTACACCTATTTAATTGCTGATCCAGTTAGTAAAGACGCTATCCTCATTGATCCGGTTAACACGCATATCGACGAGTATATTGAGTTACTGGCAGCACACGGCCTGCAACTGAAATATTCTCTGGAAACCCATGTTCATGCCGACCATATCACTGCCAGCGGCCTGTTGCGCCACCGTCTGGGTGCGCAAACCGCGGTCAGTGGGCTGTGCGGCGCAGAAAACGCCGACATTCAGATGCAGGACGGCGATATTTTTAAATTTGCCGGCAACGAACAAATCAAGGTCATCGCCACACCGGGCCATACTCGCGGCAGTGTTTCTTTTTTATGGCGCGACCGTTTGTTTACCGGCGACTCCTTATTGATCGGCGGCTGCGGACGCACGGATTTCCAGGGCGGCGACGCCGGAGCGCTTTATGACTGCATTACCCAACGCTTGTTTACCCTGCCGGGTGAAACACTGGTCTATCCGGGCCACGATTATCAACAGCGTTGGGTGAGCTGCATCATGCAGGAACGCACTACCAACCCTCGTCTGGCAGGCAAGACTCGCGAGCAGTTTATCGAGATTATGAACAACCTGAACCTGCCCAAGCCCCGGTTAATTGACGAGGCGGTGCCCGCCAACCGTTATTGCGGCCTGGATGAAAATGAGCGCCAGGATGCCGTAGCGCTCAGGGATGCTACGCCGCCGCTTCGCGCCACGACAAAAACCGAAGACATGGTGGCCGCCGCCAAGCAACAAATTACTGAAGTCGATGTCGCTACTTCGAAAAAACTGCTTTCGGAAGGCAATATCGTGCTGATCGATACCCGCGAAGAAAGCGAATACGCTGCCGGTCATGTTGACGGAGCGTTATTAGTCCCGCGCGGCATGCTTGAGTTCAAAATAGGCAGCATGCCTGAATTGGCCGACAAGTCGAAAGCGGTGCTCCTCTACTGTCGCTCGGGCAACCGCTCGGCACTAGCGGCGCAGACCATGCAGCAATTGGGTTACACTAACGTGCTGTCAATGGCCGGCGGATTTGAAGCTTGGAAGAAGAACCAAACATCATAGTAAGCCGTCCTATAAAGAGAGAATGGGTACATGGCAAAATATGTACTTCCGTCCATTTTTGCTGTGTACCGAAGTTTTCCACTAACTACAGATTTCTGAGGAATTTATGTCAAACAAACACCATACCGTATTAATCATCGGAGGAGGCGCCGCCGGCGTTTCCGTCGCCAATAACATGCGTCGCCAAAACTCTGATATTGATATCGCCATCGTTGAACCGTCTGAAGTCCACTACTACCAACCGGGCTTCACCATTGTCGGCGGCGGTGCATACACTTTAAAAGAAACCGTCCGCAACGAAGCCGACTTGATCCATCCATCCGTCACCTGGATTAAGGATTACGCGGAAACCTTTCAACCAGATGGCAATAGCGTCACTCTGCGCTCCGGCGATACCGTCAATTACGACTATCTAGTAGTCTGCCCCGGTCTGCAACTGGACTGGGACAAGATTGAAGGCTTGAAAGAAACACTGAACAAAAACAATGTGTGCAGCAATTATTCCGCCGAGACCGTGGAATACACCTGGGAATGCATCCAGAATATCAAGGAAGGCACAGCACTGTTTACCCAGCCGCCGATGCCGATTAAATGTGCAGGCGCGCCGCAAAAAATCATGTATCTGGCTGCGGATCGCTTCCGTAAAAGAGGCACCCTGGACAAATTCAATATTGAATTTTTCAATGCCGGCCCAGCCATTTTCGGCGTACCGTTTTTCGCCAAAGCGTTAAGCAAAGTCGTCGCCGAATACGGCATTAAAACCAGCTTTAACCACAACCTGGTCGCTATCGACGGTCCGGCCAAAATCGCCACTTTCGAAACCACCGACAGTGAAGGCAACAAGCAACGGGTTACCAAAGCGTTCGACATGATCCATGTCACGCCGCCGCAAAGCGCGCCCGATTTCATCAAAAGAAGTCCTCTAGCCAATGCCGCCGGCTGGGTCGATGTTAATCCCAATACGCTACAGCATAATAAATACGGCAATATTTTCGGTTTGGGCGATGCAGGATCGACACCCAATGCCAAAACTGCTGCCGCGGTGCGCAAACAGGTTCCGGTCGTGGTTGATAATATCCTTAGCCTGAAAAACAGCAAGGGCGTCGAAGGCGGCTACGACGGTTACGGCTCCTGCCCATTAACAACCTCGTTAAATAAAGTAATACTGGCCGAGTTTGCCTACGACGGCAAAGTAACGCCTTCCTTCCCTTTGCTGGACCCAAGAAAACCCCGTTCCATCTGGTGGTGGGGCAAAACCACCGGCTTTCCATGGCTGTACTGGCATTTGATGATCAAAGGCTATCGCATCGATATTCCTCATTTGGAATGCTATGCCAAACGGTTTATGAAGGAAGAATAAATCATGAGGTGAAAGGCTAAAAACCTGTTCTAAGCCCTTGATCCTGTCCATCACTCCCACGCTACGGCGTGGGAATGTAGTTAGCGCTAGCTTCGCGTTTAAAAGGTGGAGCAATAGAAAAAGGATACGCGATGTGTATCCCATATAACGACATCTTGCCCAATAAAACACTCACAAAAAACTGAAATGACTTCATCAAATCACAACGAGTCACGATTAATACAGTTATTTCCGATTGTAGGCTGGCTAAGATCCTACAACCGTCAGGAATTCAACAGCGATTTGTTTGCCGGTATCATTACTGCCATTTTGCTGGTCCCACAAGGCATCGCCTACGCAATTCTGGCAGGACTCCCACCGCAACTTGGGCTCTATGCCAGCATCCTGCCGCCAGTGCTGTATGCATTGCTGGGTACCAGCCGCACCTTGTCGGTAGGGCCGGTTTCGATTGCCGCCATTATGATTGCCAGCGCTTTAAACACACCGGAAGTCAGCGTGTTAGGCAACCCAGTGCAAAGCGCCCTGATTCTGTCGGCGGAAAGCGGCATCATCATGCTGCTGATGGCCGGATTGCGTATGGGCGGACTAGTCAACTTCATCAGTCATCCGGTACTCACCGGCTTTACCAGCGGCGCCGCACTGTTGATTATCGGCAGCCAATTACCGCAATTGTTCGGTTTAAAGGCACCGTCCTGCGATTTTGATACGGCTTGCTACAGTCGTTATTTTTCAGGCATCGTACCGGCCACTTTATTCATCGGCCTGACTTCGGTCGGCTTGTTGGTGCTTTTTGGCAAGCCGCTGATTTTAATGCTAAAACGCATCGGCCTGCAGCCCTCTCTCATCACCGCAATCAGCAAATGCGGTCCCTTATTAACCATCCTGCTGGCGACCCTGGCCGTCGGCCACTTTGATTTGACTGGTCAACAGCATATAGCGGTTGTCGGCAAAGTTCCCTCGGGCTTGCCAGAGTTAAACCTTGATTTCTCTCCTGTTGAAAAATGGTACGTCTTATTGCCCTTCTCCGGCTTTATCGCCTTGATTGCCTATGTGGAGAGCGTCGCCATTGCCAAAGTTACGGCTAATTTCAGAGGCGAAAAAATCTTGTCCAATCAGGAATTGATTGCATTAGGCACCGCCAATCTGGCCGCTGCTGTTTCCGGCGGCATGCCGGTAGCCGGTGGATTCAGCCGCACCATGGTAAATTTTTCCGCCGGTGCACGTACGCAAATGGCCATGTTGATCGCCGCTGCTATTCTTGCGCTGGCAGTCGTCTTTTTTAGCCCTTGGTTTGAGAACATCCCCAAAGCGGCGCTGGCTGCGATCATTTTGGTTGCTATCGTTCCTTTGGTGAAACTGAGCGATATTGCGCACACTTGGCGTTATGATCGCGGCGACGGCATCGCCGAAACCGCCACCTTGCTGGGCGTGTTAGTGTATGGCATTGAAGAAGGCATCACGCTGGGCATTATACTGACTCTGGTCAGCCACTTGCGCAAAACCAGCCACCCGCATATTGCCGTGGTCGGACGCATACCCGGCACTGAACATTACCGTAATATCAAACGCTATAATGTCGAAACCTGGCCTCACCTGCTATTACTGCGTATCGATGAAAGCATCACCTTTGCCAATATTAACTATATCGAGGATTTCATCAATGCCGAGTTAAGACGACAGCCGGGCATCAAACATATCGTGCTCATTTTTACTTCAATCAGCGATATAGACGCCACGGCGCTGGAGGAACTGGAAAAACTGAACCGTACTTTGCAAGTCTCCAAAATGACTTTGCATATCTCGGAAGCGAAAGGTCCGGTACTCGATAAGCTTAAAAAAACCGATTTTCTCAGGCAACTGCAACCCGGCAGAGTATTTTTCCACACCGAAGATGCAGTTAGGGAATTATGTCCCCCAATGCCTCAGGCTATCGAATAAAATCATAATCTGCATCGTCTCTGAAACATTGCTGTTATTTCGAAAATCCGATAAAACGCCGGTAAGGCGAACCCTGCTTCCAGGTGAAAGCTTCGGTGTAGTAATGCATCAACGCCAGGTAACCCAGCAAACCCAGGGTTATCGCTTTACGCATCTCTACGCCGAAAAAGAACTCGGTCATTGCATTGAAAGCATCGTCCCCGTAAGACTGCAACACAAACGCCAACGCAAAGGAGCACAGGGGCAACACGATAAAAATGGGTAAATGACAGCGCGCCGCATAGTAATACATAGAATTTTTCGGTTGCCGATGATGCTTGTTGTAATCGTGAACCACATAGAAAATATAGGCCGTTGCATCATGCACCAGTCTTGGTATCAGGATAGCGAGAAAGTAATACTGCTGGACGTACAGATAGAAACTGCTTAATACCAATAAAACATTGGACCACAAAAAATACCTGCCCGATTGCGTAGTAACGTAGCGTTCGCATAGCAAAGCAGTACAAACCAATCCGACACATAAACCGCCTGCAAGCAGCTTTATCCACTCCAGCAGTTGCGCATCCAGGCTATTTTTCATAAATATCCCAATATAAACAAAAATGCCTGCCGACACACTCATCCACAATAGCAGATAAAAAACCCAATCGGGCAGACGATATAAACTACGCCCCACGCCCAATTGCTGTTTGAGCACATGGTATACAGTCCAAGCTGCTACTGTCACATAAAGCGCTTTATAAGGAATAAACAAGCTCCCCACGCCGAAAACCACGATAATGGCAGCCGTCATCAGAATGATTTTCAGCTTATACAATTTCAGGTATTCGGTATTACTTGCCAGCAAAATGGAACTGGCGACAATATGCGGCGTTCCAAAAATAATTTGAAACAGTAAGAAATGCTTCGGATTGCTTGGCATATTCTGCAGTAATATGCCCTGCAAAAACCAACTGTCAAGCAACTGCAATAATAAGCACAAAGGAATAATTGCATACAATCCCAGCAACAGCCGGAACGAAATGGTCAGTTGTTTATCATCAATGATATCTTGAGCTGAAATGGTTTGGGCCGACATAAAACCATCCTCCTGTTATTGTTGTATTTTTCAGTCAGAATTATATAAGCTATTGTTTTGTATGAGACACCAAGCGATTGATTAAAGCCCGGCACTCGCTTTTAACAAACTTACATAATACACCACGAGATTGTCCGGGAAAACACACGCACAAAAAAGCCGGTGTTACCCGGCCTTGATATGTTCGATTTATATAGCTTGATGCAACATCCTGCCCCTCACAAGGTAAACGAACAAAAACTGTTCCGCATTACCCTGGATCTTGAAAATGCCTTGTGTTTACGTTTGGAAGGGTGTTGCAGTTGAAAGCCTTAATCAAAGGTTCAAATTTGCAAATATTGCTTCATCTCTAACCGAAACAAAAGTAAAGGTTTTTCAAGCCCTCTACGCCGCTTTGTTGGTATAACTGAAAATAATCGCGTAAAGTCGTTTCACAAATACCCACCAATAAGGCAATCTTTTGATTGGACAGGCCGCGGCTTTTTAGCCACAGCGCTTGTAGACGTCGCCGAACCAGCGGGACGGGATGGACGTGTCTTTCTTTTTTTAAAATTATTAATGTTTCTGAAGTAAATTCAATATGTGTTGTCATAATAATTCTACTCGCCAAGATAGTCACAAAAAGCTTTAAAACTCAGATGGACCGGTTTAAAACCCAAAAGGAAAGTAAATCCTGAGGGCTCCGAATATCATCAATGAATAATGGTATAGCTTAATCGTTAGCTTAGCGTTTGGGGATATGTACGAATACTTATCCCACTACTAGTTAGTCTTACTAATTGATTCTCATGAGTTTTCACATAAAATGCAAAATTAGTAATTAACTTTATTTATGAGGTTAGAATGAAGCTAATCAATGAATCAGTGTTGGAAATAACCATCAATTTCTTAAAAGAAGTCAGAGATGACAATGGAATTTGCCTTGTCGGCTTAATAGAAGATCTTGAACATATAATGCAGACGCCAAGTGTGTGCACTGAAGATAAACAAAAAAATATCCGAAAGCGCAGATTAAGCGATCAAGAGGATTAGGTAGTATGTCAATTAACTGCCCATAGAACCCATGCTTATCAAAGCTAAGCAAAACCTCGCAATCGCTGGTTTCGTTAGCGCCCGACACAATGCCGGGTTCTATCCAATTGCCTGAATACGTAGCGGTACTGATTTATTATGGCTAATAAATAAGAAATACTTCATCGCACGTTTTGGATCTTTCTAAAACGTGGATGCTCCCCTATCGACCCTCCCCGGGTCACGGCCCTTCCAGGGCCATTCGATAATGCCCTTCATTAGATAGAAGGGCATTCTTTTTGCTAAACCTACGCTATAGCGTTCCATAAATGGCTGACGCGGTTGAATAGCTCAACATTCGCTCAAAATCCCAAGACAATGCAGATATTTTATTTTTATATAGAGCTATGAAATTTTCTCTCTTCTATTTCTACTACTGAAAGTAAGTACATTTACACTCACCCAAGCTGATCAGCTCAAAAATCAGCCGATAATAATTGAGCCAACCATGAGTCACTGCGCCTTGCACAACGTCATCAATCGGCAATTCGAGTCAGTAACTATAGCCAACAACAAGTTGAAATTATTTCTATACGTAATCGTACCTATGTTTTATTCCAAACCTGCACTATAGAATAATCCCACCAATTTCTGAGGAGGAATGGTCGCTAAGTTTAATTACAAGAAGAACATCTTAGCGGGTAAGGCCCGGATTCGCTGGTGAGGAGTCCGGGCCTTTTTTATGCTCGCGATAAATTAAAAACGCAAACCGTAGACAACTATCTATTCTTATAGACCCAGCTTCATTGGGCCGTGTTCATGCCTTGGTAAATAAAAGTAAACTTTTACTTTGTTGCTTCCTATAAACCAGCAGTCAGATAGCTTTTCTCTATTCTTTCTACCTCACCTGGATAATCCTATAGACAATCACTGCCTGCTAATCCGGCAAAAATAAAAAACGTTGCCACTGTTTGCGTCCCTTTTGGGCATAACCTTCATCAAGCTACTATGTCAGCTATGGAAAATAATGCATAGAACCGCTCATAACCAAAAGCCATGCGCGTTTGCTTTCAATCTACTGGTTTGATTGAAAATGCTTGAAACAATATCTTATATTTAGCCAGAATATTAAGTTAAACTGATCGAATTTAACCATTTTCAAGCTTTACTTTTAGTTTTTAGGATAACTCTACTCATGACATTTCAGCTACATCCATGCCTGGAACAGGATTGCATAGCCATTGGCCGTTTTGAGCTGTGTCGATTATTGATGATGAATGATAGCCAATATCCCTGGTTCATACTGGTTCCGGAGCGAGCGGACTTGCAGGAAATTTATCAGCTGAGCAAAGCTGATCGTGAATTACTGGCGGAGGAATCCAGCTATCTTGCCGAAAATCTGGCAGCGCTTTATAAAGCAGATAAAATGAATATTGCCGCAATAGGCAATATGGTCCCGCAACTTCATATCCACCATATAGTCCGCTATCAGACCGACAAAGCCTGGCCTGCACCGGTCTGGGGAAAATTTAATGCTGAGCCTTATACAGATTTGCAGATTGCAAACAACATAACTCGTGTTAAAGCTCAGTTGGGCATGTAAAACAGGCTGGCCATTGCCTTAAATCCTAATCAACCAAAAACTCAGTAAAGTAAGCTTCTTTAAAACCACCGGCATGCTCGTCCTTACCTTCCTCGGAATGCTCATCCTCAGCGGCTGCACCGTGTCCTTTGTCACCTTCCTCCATCTTTGCCAGCGTCTTACGAATAACATCTGTCGTTTCCTGCCGCAGCGCTTCGCGCTGTTCCATGGTTTGCAGTCCTTCAGACGGCCTGCCGCTGTAGAGCATGATCAATTCGTGTCTTAATGCAGGCATGTGCTTTTTTACCGCCGCGATAGTGGCGGCGCCTTCAACCAATAATTGAACATTTATCAGCAAAAACTTTTTTGGTTCGGCCAAATTAACGGTAAACTTAGGAGCCATTTCCAGATATTTTACACCGGCTTCTGCTTCCGATTCTTTGGCTCCTTCATTCGCAACAGCAGCGGACATAAACAGAAAACTTAATATCATAACTAATAACCGCATAACAAACTCCGTGTAACTGGAAAATAATGGCCTAGTATAAGGCCAAGCCCATCAATTTTAAAACAAATCCCATACTGACAAGGTAATGACGACTAATCTCCCCATCGGCCCGATAATGCTGGATGTTGCAGGCTTAACCCTGACACAAGATGAACAAGAAAAGATCAATCATCCCAACACCGGCGCGGTCATTCTTTTTTCGCGCAATTATCAAGATCCCGAACAAATTACCGAGTTGATTAAGCAAATTCGCGCGGCGCGTAACGGCAACATACTGATCGCCGTCGATCAGGAAGGCGGCAGAGTACAGCGCTTCCAGCACGGTTTCACCCGCTTGCCGCCTGCGGCCAGCTATGCACAAAGCCCCGAGCTGGCGGAATCGGCAGGCTGGCTGATGGCCGCCGAATTACTGGCTGTCGGCGTTGATTTCAGCTTTGCGCCAGTCCTTGATATTGATTGCGGCGTTAGTGAAATTATCGGCAACCGTTCGTTTTCAACTGATCCGGCCCTTGCCACCCGCCTTTCAAGCTCATTTAGAAAAGGCATGAATGAAGCGGGCATGGCTGCAACCGGAAAGCATTTCCCCGGACACGGCGCAGTGGCTTTGGACTCGCATCTGACCCTGCCGATTGACGAAAGGGACCTGGACAGCATCAGGATAAAAGATCTTGTGCCCTTTAAACAACTGATCGACGAAGGCCTGGAAGGCATTATGCCTGCGCACGTGGTCTACCCAAAAGTCGATCCGAATCCGGCCGGTTTCTCGCGGTTCTGGATACAACAGGTTTTACGCAAGGAATTATACTTCAACGGCACCGTGTTCAGCGACGACTTGAGCATGGAAGGCGCGGCATCGGCCGGCGACTTCCCGGAACGCGCCAGACTGGCGCAATTGGCCGGATGCGACATGATCCTGGTTTGCAACAATCCCGCAGCCGCCGAGCAGGTACTTGAAGCCTTGCCGATAACTCAAGATTCCATCAGGGAGCAACGGCTCAGCCGTATGCAGGGCAAACCGCAAATGAACCGCGACCAGCTGATGCGTACCGAAAAATGGCAACAATTATCAACTCTCATCAACAATAACTATAACCATGCTTGAAGAAATCAAACACGTCCAGGCAACGGCCGATTTGCTGCACAGCAAACAGGAAGTTGAAGCCGCCATTGACAAAATGGCCCAGCAAATCAACATCGAGCTAGCCGATCGCAGCCCGCTATTACTCTGCGTCATGAACGGCGGTGTCGTCACTTTCGGCAAGTTATTGACTCGGTTAAGCATCCCCCTAACCATTGACGCAATCAACGCCAGCCGCTATCAAAACCAGACCTCAGGCGGCAGCATCGAATGGCTGGTTAAACCGGTAACATCGCTTAAAGGCCGGACGGTACTGCTCGTTGACGACATCCTTGACGAAGGCATCACGCTTCAAGCTATCTGTGAATATTGCCGGGAACAAGGCGCGGAGTCTGTCTACAGCGCCGTACTGGTGGATAAAATACTCGACCATCAAAAACCAATCGCCGCCGATTTTGTCGGACTGAAAGTAGAAAACCGTTATGTGTTCGGCTACGGCATGGACTACAAGGGCTATTTACGCAACGCATCGGGCATTTACGCCTGCAAGGAATAATCATCATGACTCAATTAGCTATCATCGGCGGCACCGGCCTGACCCAACTCAGCGACTTAACCATCATCAAGCGTGAACAGCTGAGTACGCCTTACGGTTCGCCATCGGCCGAGTTTGTTACCGGGGAACTGAATAACACCCGGATTATCTTCTTGGCCAGACACGGCAATCCGCACACCATCGTTCCGCACAAAATAAATTATCAGGCTAATATCTGGGGGCTCAAGCAGCTTGGCGTTGAACAGATCATTGCCGTTGCCGCAGTGGGCGGCATTACCAGCGAAATGGGGCCTGCGCATATCGCCATCCCCGACCAGATTATTGATTACAGCTATGGCCGTATGCATACTTTTTTTGAAGAAGAGACGGTCACGCACATAGACTTTACTTGTCCGTACAGCCAAAAACTGCGCTCCCGCCTGATCAGCGCCGCAGCTAAAGCCAACATAAAAATCAGCCCGATAGGCACCTACGGCTGTACCCAAGGCCCTCGCTTGGAAACCGCCGCAGAAATTCAGCGCATGGAAAGAGACGGCTGCGATCTGGTCGGCATGACCGGCATGCCGGAAGCCGCACTGGCAAAGGAACTGGGTATGGATTATGCCGCTATCAACGTAGTCGCCAATTGGGCAGCAGGAAAATCGGAAGGGGAAATAACCATGGAAGAAATTGAGCGGCACCTCCATAAAGGCATGGCGGATACCGCTGAATTACTAAAAGCTTTTGTAGGTTAAGGCTTAATGGCGGCAACCTGCGCCATGGATATGTCCATGCTCGGCTTCTTCTTTAGTCGCCGGTCTAACGTCCACAACTTCCACATCAAAAGTTAAGGCGGTTCCTGCCAGCGGATGGTTACCGTCAATGGTAATATCATCGCCATCGATGTTAACGATGGTGACTTCGCCGGAACCGGAACTGACGTCGGCATGGAACATCATGCCGACTTCAAGCTCATCAATGCCTTCAAACATTGACCGAGGAATTACCTGAATCATCTCGTCATGTTGTTCGCCATAGGCATCTTTGGCTTCAATGCGCACATTGAACTTGTCGCCGACGGCTTTGCCTGCCAATGCCTCTTCCAGACCCGGAATGATGTTTCCAACACCGTGCAGGTAAACCAAGGCCTCACCACCTTTCGAACTATCCAGTACTTCGCCGTCATCGTTAGTCAAAGTATAGTGAATTGAGACAGCCATATTGTCAGCTACTTGCATGATAAAACCTTTTTCGTAATTTAAAAGCGGACTATGATAAAGAGTTGCAGCTGTTTTGTCTGAAAAATTATTTCAATCCATCGTAATTATCTACAGGAAATAATCATGTCGCGCTGGAGACCGCCGAGGCCAAAGTCATCCCCTTACATCACGCCGGAAGGCTATCAAGCGCTGGAGATTGAATTGAAAGACCTGTGGACCAGGCGCAAAGACGTTACCCAGGCTTTATCGGCGGCAGCCGCGGAAGGCGATCGCTCGGAAAATGCAGAATACATTTACCGTAAAAAAGAATTGCGCGGCATAGACCGCCGCATTCATTATCTGCAAAAACGCCTACCCAACCTTAATGTCGTATTCCAACCGCCTGACGATCAGGACAGGATTTTTTTCAGCGCTTGGGTAACCCTGGAAAATGAAGCAGGCGAGGAAATAACCTACCGCATTGTCGGAGCTGATGAACTTGATCCTAAAAAACAATACATCAGCCTGGATTCACCGCTGGCAAGAGCACTGCTTAAAAAAACTTATGACGATGAAATCACTATTAAGAATGAGCTTAAAGAAACCTGGTACACAGTCATTGATATCAATTATGGCAACAAATGAGCATAAGTCAGACTCCTAACGCCTCAAAAGAACATCATTTCCGGATGAAATAAAGAATTAGTATTGCAATAAATATAACTCCCTATATAATACGCCAAGTACGGAGAGGTGGCTGAGCGGCCGAAAGCGGCGGTCTTGAAAACCGTTGAGGGTTGATCCCCTCCCAGGGTTCGAATCCCTGCTTCTCCGCCATATATACAAAATAACCGATTGATTCTAAAGAACAATCGGTTTTTTTATGTCTGCTTGCCCCACCTCTTGCCCCACCTTGTGCGGCGGCTCCTATTGAATCTCATTGAATAAACTATCGGCAACCATTGCCGACCAAATCAATAATTCATTAAATGACAACATGAAAATTGTTACCTGGAACTGTAATGGCGCGTTAAGAAAAAAGCTCCATGACATTAATCGTTTTGATGCGGATGTTGTCATAGTCCAAGAATGTGAAAATCCAGCGGAATCGACAGAACCCTATCTTACATGGACCGGTGATTATTTATGGATTGGCACTTCAAAAGGCAAAGGGATTGGTATATTTCCAAAAAAAGGAAATAGAGTTAAAGCGCTAGATTGGAATGGCGAGTTTTCTGTTTCCGGGCTAAGAAGTAAAAGCACCTCACTTCGCTGGACGACAAAAGAATTAAAGCTTTTTCTTCCTTTTGTTTTGAATGATGCAGTAACAATTCTAAGCTGCTGGACTAAGGGCAGTGAGGCTGAAGTCTTTGGCTATATGGGCCAGTTTTGGAAATATCTTCAGATTCACCGTAATGATCTTAAAAATGAAAATACGCTAATACTCGGCGATTTTAATAGCAACAAAATCTGGGATAAAGCGGATAGATGGTGGAGTCATTCGGATGTCATAGCCGAACTGAATGAAATTGGATTAGAAAGCTTATATCACCACCAGCACGAAGAAGCGCAAGGCGAAGAAACTACACCAACTTTTTTTCTTCATCGAAACACAAACAAGCCATATCATATTGATTACGTTTTTGCTTCTAGTGATTTACTCAGAATGAGCAGATTGGAAATTGGCACTTTTAATAAATGGTTACATATCAGTGACCACATGCCACTATGTGTGGAAATCAACAAACAGCCACGCACTAACCAATAAAATTGGCGCTACCAAGCCTGAGCTTCTCCGCCATATATACTGCCGCACCGCCCTTGACTGACCAGCCTTTTAAGTTACTCGTACAAGCTTTGAGCCTTTCGTTTGAGTATTACGATGCGCTCCCTAAAGCTCCGCTTGCAACCCAGGAATGCCAATGCGCTGGATGCGCATGGCATTGTCGCTTTCTTCATAAACAAGCAGTTTTCTTTCTTTTTGCCAAAGCCGGAAAGCGAGTGCATGGGATAACACACGAATCGGATAATCGCGGGGCAGCTGCTGCAAATAAGGCTGAATGGTGACGAAATCTGTCGCGCCATACTGCTGCATGATAAAGCGTAGACCGCCGTTGCGAGGACCGATGTTATAGGCCAGCAGTCCCAGAAACAGATCGTTGTGCATCTCAGTCAGGTAGTATTTGAATGTGGCGGCGGCGATAAAGGCATTGTGCCGTGGATCAAATAATGATGGTTTGCTGACCGCCAGCTGCTTGCCGGCTTGTGCCATGACTGTCTTAGGCACTTGGGTAATTTGAAACAAGCCGTGACCTCCATCCTGGCTGTCTCTGGGCAGAAACGAGGATTCTGTCGCGGCGATGCCTTGCAAAAGGTTGGGATCGATATCGAAGGCTTTGGCCGCTTCTGCAATGGCCGGATTATATATTTCCGCCCGGTTAACCAGCTTTTGCAATTGTGCCGAATCATAACGCCGATAAGCAGCGTAGACCTGATGAGCCAGCGTAACCCGGCTAGCTTCCTGCTTGCCGCCGACCAGCAGACGGAAATGGCCTAACGCCTGGGCAAAATGATTTTGCATCACAAACCAGCTGATAACCAGCGCAAAACTGACAGCCAAAATCGGCGACAGTATCGCCGCCCTGCCCTGCAACCATTTCCGCAGTTTCCACCAGCCTATCAGCAGCCCGGCCGCCACAACAATTAATCCCAACACCCCGATTGCAAACGGCAATAAACTGGTAAAAAAACGGGTACCGGAAAACCAGCCGGCCGAATAACCCAACAAAATCATGACGGCGGAAATCGCGGTTATCGTCAAGCCCAGCACTTCAAGGCCGATCAGTAACAGTCTACTTTTAAAGCTGACAACCGGCGGTTTAGGCTGCGGTTTTTTCAGTGTTCTCGGTACCCGGCGAGGCTTGGGTTTCGGGTTGATGTCCGGTTTGGCGCTGGCCCGTTTGCGAGGTACTGCCGGTTTATTCATATCAACAAACTATCCGGTTTGGTTTCGGCAAGAGGTTATCGCGCATAAATTAACAAGATTAAAATTTTAAAGTATAGCGTGAAAAAAAAAGCCGGATTGGATTTACTCGACGCGGAACACGAATTGCGATCTTTATCCTCTTTCCCTCTAAATAAAGTGTCAGGATGAGGACTTTCCAAAAAACACTGTCTGCTTCCTAAGCGGGAGCACAGTCGCCGCAGAATGAAAGCCTTGCCGATCACAGTCTAATCATGTCTGGTAAAAATAAGCTGATCGGTGGCAAAACCCAACGTCTTGGCGCGCTCAATCAATGCCTTTAAAGTCGCCTCGGGCAATTGCTTGGTGCGGGATAATATCCACAAATAAGAGCGGTCCGGCCCGGCTATCATAGAATAGGTATAATCTTTTTTATCCAGTTCGATAATATTATAGCCGCCATAAAACGGCCCGAAGAAAGACACTTTCAGCCTGCCCTGATCCGGTCGCTCGACAAAATAGGCCTTGCCTTGCGCCTCCGTCCATTCACCGGCTTTTATATCCCAGCCTTTATTCAGCACATCGATGCCGCCATCGTCTCGCAAGGAATAGGTCGCCGAAATATTTTCCAAGCCCCGTTCAAAGCGATGATCGAGTCGGGCGACTTCATACCAAGTGCCCAGATAACGGTTAACCTCAAAACCGTCAATCGCCGTAACGCCCTCAGGAATACCGGTGCAACTGGTCAGCAACCCAACCATCAGTATAAATAATATTTTCATGCGTAATCTCTCTGTTAAGTAACTTAATAAATCAAGCGCACCAACTGCAGCCACAAAAATTCCGGCAAGCAGCCCAAGATACGAGGCAAACCGCCGATGAAGCGGCAATAACTTGCCGATCGATAATAAACTGTACGGTTTTCGTTGAGTCTTCCCTTGATAACACGACATCAATTTAACATTGACCGAAAAAACCCCTTAACATTCTTTAACTTAACTTTACCTTTACGAGCCTGTTTTTAACCTTCTGTTGGCCGCTATATTGCTTAAGAACTTATGTAGTTCTATTGCGTCAATTTGGCGCCGTCTTTACAAGCAAGGCAATATCGGGCGGCCAGCAGGCCATCCGGAATAATAACCAAGAAAAGGATAAAAGGATAAAGTCATGAATATTAGTAGTATAAACAGCCGCAGTTCAGCAATAATGATGAAGGGCATGCAGCGTCCCGATCCATCGAAAATGGCTGAAGATCTATTTTCAAAACTGGATACCAAGGGACAAGGCTATATTGAAAAAAGCGATTTGGAAAGCGCGCTTAGCAGATCGAACAGCTCAAACAGCTCAAGCCGTTCTAACATAGCGGATAAAATGTTTTCCAAGCTGGACGACAATGGCGACGGCAAAGTTACCCAAGAGGAAATGTCGGCAACCATACAGAAAATAGCTTCCGAACTGGATGGCTCTTCTCCGCGGATGCGCATGCAAGGCGGTATGCCGCCTCCGCCAAGTGACAGCCAAAGCGTTCAAGAAACGAGTTCGACAGACAGCACGACATCATCCTCGCAATCCAGCGACCCGACCGGCACTAACGGCGACGGCGCGGTAAGCGCGCAAGAAGGGTTGGCCTATGAGGATTCGAAAAACTTGTCCGGCAGCAGCACCGATAGTTCATCGTCGTCTGCATCTTCCGTATCAAGCGCCGATGCAAAATTCATGAAACAAATGATGCGCTTGCTGACATCTTATGGCGGTTTTGACCAGAGAGCGGAAAACAGCGATTTTTCAACATCCGCATAATTCAAATCCAGCCTACGCTTTTTCTCTCGTTCTCACACGCTGCGTGGGAACGAGACACAACGATAGGACCGGTGTCCCCCTATAGTACGTTGAAAGTTAGACCTTGCAGGTTTTTAAAACCTGCAAGGTCTACATATCGGCATGTTTCTCACCTAACCCTCGGCGAGTGAGTAACAAAATAACGATGTTCCGTAGATACTTGCGTATAAAGATGACGGCGTTGAGGCGGTTAAAATCGCCTCCAGCTCTGGCACTGATTATTCCAATCAAATCCGTTTGATTTCCGCCATCTGTAGCCTATTGCCTCGCGTCCACGCGCGGTGCTGCCAGTCAATGCGCCAAGCTACAGTTCTATAAACAGCGGACGCAGCGCGTAGATCAGGATGGTCAAATTCCCACGGCATCGATCTGCATAAACTCCCTCATATCCATGGTCATATAACCCATTCCGTAGGGTTACAGCCAATACTGGACACCGACATAGAGTTGAGTGTCGTCAATATCGAAATCGTGTTGAACCCGGACATTGGTATCCACATGTCCGAAACGTTGTATATAACCCACATTTCCGCTAACGCCATTTTGGTTTATTTGTGCGCGAGTACTTTTATAGGGAGTAGTTCCGTTTGGACTCGTGATTCCGCCGCCGATGAATATCGAGCCAAGCAAAGGACCAACTCCCAGCCATTGACCTGGAAAAACGCTTGCCTCAAAAGTTTCCGTGCGTGGCGAGCCTGCGGCAACGCTATTGTTTATATAACGAAAATTGAGCAACCCACCGATTTCCAAAACTTCCGCACGCCGGTTAAAGTTAGGATCAGCCGCAGTGTTTAAATAGCCTAGCGGATTAGAGAACTGCATCCCGGTCGGCCCCATTGCCCGGCCAAGCGTGGCTTCATGACTTAAAAAGCCTCTGCTAAAGCCAAGAGAGCCACTCACCATTAATGTTCTATCGCCCCCTATTTTGCCGATACTATTATCGATATAGAGTACCTCGATGGCCGGACGCAGTATTTCGGTTAACGGAGGTGCGATGTAAGCGAAAGCACTGCGCCATTGCTCACCGTCATTGCCGTAAGTGACCAGCCACTCTTTGTTATAGACAATAGACAGCGACATATCCGCCGCCGTAATCTTTTCCGGCAAAACTCTGCCATTGACTGGATACGATATATTTAATGTCCCGCCACTGGTTTTGATAGGACACTTTGACAAATTCGGCGTCTTGAACGCTTTGACTTCGGTCAACAAAACCTCCGCCCAACCCCAAGCCATTCGGCAAACGATATTCGCCCTGCACTTCGGTAGAGATACGGTCGCCCTGAAGAACTTGCTGAACGCCTAAAAATAAATCGCCCAGTTTAGGCTTCGTCAATAGAGGCCGTGCAAAGCCACCGTAATAATTAACATCCTGACCACCGGTTTCTGAAATGATCGTTCCGGCACCGCCTTTAAATACCGGCGACCACAAAAAATTGTTAACCGAAAAATCGCCATTGTCATAGCGGTTAAAATTTGAATCGATTTTCCCGCCTTTAAAATAAGGCGACTGGATATAATCGCCGGCATTTACGGCAGAGTGAGCCAGCATTAGCGACATCAGGCATATGCCCTTCAATGTTGTTTCCAAAAGATCTGCGCCGGTTTTTAATTCCTGATGACTTGAGACAACAGGCATTGCTTGTGTCGCCGATTCCCGGTTCCTAACCTTAGGATTAAACACAATAAAATACTCCATGTTTGTTATATGAACTTCCGGTTGTCCAGTCAGTTTGATGTTGAAATAAATTAGATGCCATGAGCGCACAGTTTATGTGCACCCTATTGCGTAGCTCCGCCTTGTGGTTTCGTAAGTGATCAATCTATCGGCTAATCCGTAACCGAAATTGAAAGTTGTCTGCCCGACAATACAAATATTCAAAAAATCAGCGAGTTCCATCACGACTATGGGTGAACCGTTCAACCCGCAATACCGGAATGTCTTTTGCTATGCGCAGTAATAGGTTTTAGGCTTGGAAACAAACATGCTTTTACCCGCAACTTTGAACAACAAACCTTCTTTTTCCAGCTCTCCGAGCGCCAGCCGTACGGTAATACGGCTAGATTATCAATTCACTCTCCGACGGTAAGCGCCGGCGCGGCTGATAATTACCGGAGACAACCCGAACGCGCAACGGCTGATGCCCGTATCTTATAATTCTGCCGAATAATATTCTAACAGCATGAAATTAAAAAGTTTATTAATGATATTAATCTTAGGGTTAATAGAAGTGAGCAAGATCATTATGCTGTTGATGTATCAACACACTGTTTAATATTGACTTGGATACTCATCTATTTTCGGATTAAGCCGCCATTGCCGACAATCTCGACAATGATTTGCAAACGAACTTGCGAAGCCGCTCCCACAGTTAAATTATCAGCAGACAAAACAAGGCGGCCTTGCCGGACTGTTGCCGCTTCCTTAAGCCGCCACCCCACAAAATCACACAAGCCATTCACCAGCCTTTCCAATTAATTTGTCAATCAATCGATTGATTTGTATAATTTCAATCAATCGATTGATTTAATCTTACTAATCCACTCTAATCCTATGGCTAAAAACCTCAATCAAGAAACCAACAATAGCGATGCCCGTAACCGACTGGTATTGGCAGCCTTGCGGCTATTTGCCGAAAAAGGCTTTGAGGCCGCGACGACCCGGGAAATTTGCGAGGCCGCCGGAGCTAACATTTCCGCTATCCGCTATTACTTTGGCGACAAAGCCGGGCTTTACCGGACCGTGTTTAACGAACCTTGCGAAAAAATGCCTGCCCGCGCGAACAGGGAAAAATATCTCAGTCTGCCGATAGCCGAAGCGCTCGACCTGTTTTTCAGCGATTTTCTCACCCCATTCAAAATGGATGAGAACATCAATCTGGTGATGAAATTGCACTTTCGCGAAATGCTGGAGCCGACCGGCGCTTGGCAAGAGGCCATCGAGTCTGAAATCAAACCGCAACATGAGGCGCTGACCACAATGCTCAAACAGCATCTGGGCCTGGCTCGCATCGACATGGACTTGCAGCGGCTGGCATTTGCGATGATCGGCATGGCGGTACATCTGTTCGTCGGCCAAGAAGTGCTTGCAGCGATTGCGCCGCAAATGCTGAGTACGCCAAAAGCAATCGATCTGCTGGCCAAGCGCCTGTCGGGTTATGCGCTGGCGATGGTGGAAAGTGAAGCTCAACGCCGCGCTCAGGAGAAAGGCGATGGCAACCCATAAGGTTTCATTACTCAGCTTGAGCCTCGCGCCATTACTGCTGACGGCTTGCAACGGCGGTTTGCTGACGACCGTCGGCCCGGATTATCAGGCGCCGCCGTTGCCGGTAGCGGAAAATTGGCAAACCCCACAGCCTTTACCGCCGGCCCATCAGGGCCAGACGGCGGATTTGCTGCACTGGTGGGAGCGCTTCAATGACCCAATCCTGAACCGGTTCCTGGCTGCCGCCGAAAAGGAAAGCTATTCGGTCGCCAATGCATTGGCCCGGATTGAGCAAGCCAGAGCCAGCCTGATCGGCGCCGATTCAGCGCTGGCGCCCAGTCTCGACGCCAGTTTAAGTGCCAGCCGCTCATCTTTCTCGTTCGGCGGCCCGCCCTTTGAACGCGACCAATATCAGATCGGCCTGCAATCGGAATGGGAGATTGACCTGTTCGGCGGTCTGACTCGGCAACAGCAGGCTTCGCAAAGCCAGCTGCAATCGCGCCAAGCGTCCTGGCACGATGCGCGTGTAGCGGTGGCGGTCGAAGTTGCCAATGCTTATCTCGGCTATCGTTATTGCGAAATACAAGTGCAACAACTGCAAGCCGATGCCGATTCCCGTCAGACGTCGGCCAAACTCACAGCCCTGGCCGGGCAACATGGCTTTCGGTCTACGGCGGACGTGGCGCTAAGCGATGCCAGTGCAGCGGAAGGCCAAAATAATTTGTTGAACCAGCAAGGCCAATGCGAGCGTTCCATAAAAAGCCTGGTTGCGCTGACTGCGTTGGAAGAAACCGCGGTGCGTCAAGCATTGCTGGAGCAGCCGGGCGCTGACAAACTGCCCAGTCCGCCGGCTTTCAAGCTGGACAGTGTGCCTGCTCATGCGCTATTGCAACGCCCCGATCTGGCGGCCGCCGAGCGCGACATGGCCGAGGCCAGCGCCAAAATCGGCGTGGAGCAGGCCAAACGGTTTCCCAAACTCAGCTTGTCCGGCAATATCACCCCTACCCTGCAAAGCATGAATGGGGCCGCACTGGCGTTGGCGCAAACGTGGTCGTTGGGGCCCACGCTCAGCCTGCCTTTGTTCGATGCCGGCAAACGCGCGGCTAATGTGGATTCGGCGCAAGCCCAGTATGAAGCGGCCGCCAGCAATTATCGCAGCAAAGCGCGGAACGCCGTCAAAGAGGTGGAGGACGCGTTAGTCAGGCTGGATAACGTCGCCCGGCGTCTGCCGCAAGCGCAGCAAGCGGCGAACGGCTACCGGCAGTATTTTCAGTCCGCTCAGCAATTGTTTGACACCGGATTGGGCAACCTACTCGACCTGGAAACCGCCAGACGCAACCAACTAAACGCCGACCTTGCGATTAAAAGCCTGGAGCAGGAACAGGTCAGCGCCTGGATTGCGCTATACCGGGCGGTAGGCGGCAGTTGGGATGCAGCGGGCAATTGAACGAATCCAACGTGGGAATGCAATAGAGGATGCTTTAGGCCGGAATACCCACAAGCCTGTCCGCGCGACAAGCGCAGGATAGGCGTTTCCGGCGTTCCGATTGCCGGAATAAGTCCGCCCTTGCTGTCGCTGGGCGGACTTATTCCGGCCTACGTCGAGATGTGCAGACGATGAGCACAGCGCGGGAACTATAAGAAATTCCAGGTATTTTGGAGTGCAAGCTCCGCTTGCAACGCAGGCAAAGCCTGCACTCCGGTACTGATGATATAAACACCTATCTTCACCAGAGAAAAATTATGAGCAAAGGAAAAATAGCAGTCGGAGTTGGTCTACTAAGCCTGTTGATCGGCTTAGGCCTGACCAGTACAGCCAGCGTCAATCCCGACAGTATGCCAAAGCCGCCAACGGCTAAACCGGCGCTGAACGTCAACGTCATCCAGCCCGAGTACCGTGAACTGCCGCTGACATTGACCGCCAACGGCTCGATAGCGGCATGGCAGGAAGCGATTATCGGCGCGGAGGTCAACGGTCTGCACCTTGCCGAAGTCCGGGTGCAGGTTGGCGAGAATGTGCGCAAAGGCCAAGTCTTGGCGATATTTGCCGACGAAGCCGTGGCCGCCGATGTCGCCAAAAGCCGCGCGGCGCTAGCTGAAGCAGAAGCCACCCTGGCCGAAGCGCGCGGCAATGCGGAACGGGCGCAAAGCATTGCCGGTAGCGGCGCGCTCAGCAGCGTGCAAGTGAATCAATACCTGACCGGCGAAAAAACCGCGCGGGCCAAAATGCAGTCGGCCAAAGCCCAGCTGGATGCTCAATTAATACAGCTTAAATACACGCGGGTATTAGCCAGCGACGACGGCATTATTTCTTCGCGTAGCGCCACGCTGGGCGCGGTGGTCAGCAGAGGCGAGGAACTGTTTCGAATGATTCGGCAAAACCGGCTGGAATGGCGTGCCGAAGTCACTGCCGCCGAAATGGCGAAATTGAAACCCGGCGTAGAAGTGACGGTATCAGTCGCCGGAGTCGGCAGCGTCAAGGGTAAAGTGCGATTCCTTGCGCCGACGCTGGATATGCAAAACCGTAACGGCCTGATCTATGTCGATCTGCCGGAAGCGGTCGCCCAGGGCTTGCGGGCCGGTATGTTTGCCAAAGGCGAATTCCGGTTGGGCGTTACGCCGGGCCTGACCGTGCCGCAAACAGCCGTTTCGCTTAGGGAGGGCTTTAGCTATGTGTTCCGCCTGGGCGAGCAAAGCGACGATAAGGCCAGAGTTAGCCAGATTAAAGTGGAACTGGGGCAACAGGCCGGGAATGATCTGGAGATCTTATCCGGTATCCAGCCCGAAGACCGGCTGGTCGCCAGCGGCGCTACTTTTCTGGCTGACGGCGACAATGTCAGATTGGTGCAGCCATGAATGTCTCCGCCTGGTGTATTCGCAATCCGATTCCGGCCCTGATGCTGTTCGTGCTACTGAGCTTCGGCGGCTTGATGAGTTTCAAATCGATGAAAATCCAGAACTTCCCGGATCTGGACTTGCCGACGGTGACGGTAACGGCATCGCTGCCCGGGGCTTCCCCGTCGCAATTGGAAAACGATGTGGCCCGCAAAATCGAAAACTCGGTTGCCACCTTGCAAGGACTTAAACATATCACCAGCAAAGTGCAGGACGGCTCGGTCATAATCACGGTCGAGTTTCGTTTGGAAAAACCGGTTCAGGAGGCGGTGGACGACGTGCGCTCGGCAGTATCCAAAGTTCGTGCCGATCTGCCCAGCGATATCCGCGATCCTATCGTTACCAAAATGGACTTGGCCAGCTCGCCGGTGCTGGCTTTTACGGTATCCTCCAGCCAGCGCGATAGTGAATCCCTGTCCTGGTTTGTGGAAGACACTATCGCCAAAAAACTGCTGGCAGTGCCTGGAGTCGGCGCCGTCAATCGCGTCGGCGGCGTCAGCCGGGAGATCACCATTGCGATTGATCCGCTCAAACTGCAAGCGCTGGGCGCCACCGCGACCGACATTTCCCAACAACTGCGTCGGGTTCAACAGGAAAGCGCCGGCGGCCGCACCAATCTGGGTACAGGCGAGCAACCGGTGCGAACCTTGGGCAATGTGCAATCGGCCGAAGAAATCCGGCTGATGCCGCTATACCTCAGCAACGGCAGCAAGATTCGTCTTGACCAGATCGCCACGGTCAGCGACTCGGTGGCCGAACCTCGCGCACTGGCATTGCTTAACGGCAAACCGGTGGTGGCTTTTGAAGTCACCCGCAGCCGGGGAGCCAGCGAAGTAGAAGTCGGGGCCGGTGTGCAGAAAGCGTTAGCCGATCTGCGCGCCGCCAAACCGGACATTGAAATCACCGAAGCCTTCAACTTCGTGACCCCGGCGCTGGAAGAGTTTCAGGGCTCTATGGCCATGCTCTACGAAGGCTCATTGTTGGCGGTACTGGTGGTCTGGCTGTTCCTTCGCGACTGGCGGGCTACTTTTGTTTCCGCCGTAGCGCTGCCGTTGTCGGTCATTCCGGCCTTTCTGGGCATGAACTATTTCGGCTTCTCGTTAAATGGCGTCACCTTACTGGCGTTATCGCTGTCGATAGGCATCCTCGTCGATGACGCCATCGTCGAAGTGGAAAACATTACCCGCCACCTGCGCATGGGTAAAACCGCTTATCAGGCGGCCATGGAAGCTGCCGATGAAATCGGCCTGGCGGTGGTCGCCACGACGTTTGCGCTGGTCGCAGTGTTCCTGCCCACGGCCTTTATGGACGGCATCCCCGGACGTTTCTTTAAACAGTTCGGCTGGACGGTGGCGCTGGCAGTGGTCGCCTCGCTCGTGGTCGCGCGAATGCTGACGCCGATGATGGCCGCCTACCTGTTAAAAGACAAAGGCCATGTCGAGCCTGCTGAAGGCCGCGTCATGCAACAGTATATGAGGCTGGCGGCCTGGTGCCTGAAGCATCGAATGATGACCATGGCCGGAGCCATCGCGTTTTTCATCGGCACACTGCTGCTGATTCCTTTGTTGCCGACCGGCTTCATTCCGGCCGACGACAATCCCCAGACCCAGGTACTGGTGGAACTGCCGCCCGGATCGACGCTGGCGCAAAGCAAAGCCTCGGCGGAAACGGCCCGCGAATTGATCGGCGCGGTGCCTTATATCAAATCCGTTTATACCACGATCGGCGGCGGCTCGGCGGGCAACGATGCGCTTGCAGCCAGTCAATCGGGCGAGGTGCGCAAAGCCACTTTGACCGTCACTTTGGCGAATCGTCAGGACAGGCCGGTACATAAACAGGTCATCGAACATGATATACGCAAGGCATTGCAACAGTTACCCGGCGTCCGCGTCAAAGTAGGCCTGGGCGGCAACGGCGAAAAATATACGCTGGTATTGAGCGGCGACGATCCGCAGGCCTTAAGCACTGCCGCGCGCAATGTCGAAAAAGACCTGAGAACGATACCCGGTCTCGGCAGCGTCGCTTCTTCCGCGGCCTTGGTGCGTCCGGAAATAGCCGTGCACCCGGATTTCGAGCGCGCTGCCGACCTTGGCGTCAGCAGCGCCGACATTGCCGAAACCCTGCGTATTGCCACGATCGGCGACTACGACTACTCGCTGGCCAAGCTCAACCTTGCCCAGCGGCAAGTGCCGGTGCTGGTCAAGCTGGCCGTTGACGGCCGCCGCGACTTGGCCGTATTGGAGCGGCTTGCGATACCGTCGAACAAATCCGGCGTGGGCTCGGTGATGCTCAACCAAGTCGCCACGCTGGCGCTTTCCAGCGGTCCGGCGGTTATTGACCGTTACGACCGTTCTCGGAACATCAATTTTGAAATCGAGCTGTCCGGTTTGCCGCTGGGCGATGTCGCCAAAGCAGTGGAAAACCTGCCCAGCATCCGCGATTTGCCTAATGGCGTGAAAAAAATCAATATCGGCGATGCGGAAATGATGAGCGATTTATTCACCAGCTTCGGCCTTGCCATGCTGACCGGTGTGCTGTGCATCTTCATCGTCCTGGTATTGCTGTTTAAGGACTTTATCCAGCCGGTCACCATTTTGACCGCATTGCCGTTGTCGTTCGGCGGCGGCTTTGTCGCGCTGCTACTGGCGGGCAAGGGCTTCTCGATGCCCTCGTTAATCGGTTTGGTGATGTTGATGGGTATCGCCACCAAAAACTCTATTTTGCTGGTCGAATACGCGATTGTCGCCCGTCGTGATCATGGCATGAGCCGGGTTGAAGCGTTGCTGGACGCCTGCCGCAAACGCGCCCGACCCATCGTAATGACCACCATCGCAATGGGCGCGGGCATGTTACCGATTGCGCTGGGCCTTGGTGAAGCCGATTCTTCATTCCGCAGCCCGATGGCTATTGCTGTTATCGGCGGCTTGGTCACCTCCACGTTGCTTAGTCTGCTGGTGATACCGGTGGCCTACACCTATCTGGATGACTTAAAGAATGGCTTCATAAGACTTGGGCGGCGTATAACTTTGGCGGATAAACCGGGGCATTTTCAATGAGGTTGAGGTACAAGCCGGTGTCGATAAAAACAAACCGACTGTGTCCCGGCTTTATCTCTGGAAAAGCCCTTGCCGAAAGTTCAAGCTTTTAATCGCCGGCTTAACCGCTTGATTATTATCTGATGTCAGTAACAGGATGTATTTCTCCGTTTTTACTTGGAATAGGACTTCTAGTGAAAAAAGGCTGAAGTAGACCGATACGACGGAGGTGTATTCAATACCATCGTCGTGCAGCCAAGGTCTCTTCAGCCTATTTTTAAAACTCGAACAGTTGTCAGGATCAATGAAGACGCGCCCTACTTGGAGGCGCTAGCTGCGACTGTCCGGTCGGATATGTCGGTTGAATCCGGGACTCATAATCTAAGCCAAACAGTTCGTCGCTGCTTAACAACCTAAACATTTCTCTCCATCGTTATTGCTGGCGAGCCGCGATACCCTGAATATCAACGCCGAGTATTTCCGAACCGCTGCAAAAAGCGTTTATCAATACATCTATTTCAGAGAATCCATCGCCTAAACAAATACGCAACTGGACCGACTATTACCGAGCGAAGCCTGCAATATGTTTGGCTGTCCGTGAGTCCTATCTAGATCTTGATACTATAAGGCGACCATTGTCTTACACTATAATGGCTTTATGTATTGCGCTATCCGCCGCATTTCCCAATAGCCGGCACACAGCCCCGGCTAACATAATAATAAATCAAAAATCACATGATCCACCTCAAAACCTATATGGCACTGAGCGGTCTTTTACTGTGCCTGTCATCCCCAGTGTTAGCCGCTGCCGACAATGACAAGCTGTCGTTAACCGCGATGACTGTTTACGACGACAGTGTTTATCCTGGATTAGGTGAACAGCCGCGCATGCGTAATCAATTAAACCGGGATGATTTACAATCCACCGAGAAGCCGGATCTTACTGGTGTATTACGCAACCAACCCGGCTTAATGCTCAATCAAGGCAGCGCTCAGGGGTTAACCGGCATCAGCTTGCGAGGTGCCGGAGGTAGCGGGCAAGGGATGATCACTTTAGATGGTGTGCCTTTATTCGGCAATTTTTCCGGTTTTTTCTCTTTAAGCCATTATTCGCTGGATGCTTTAGACCGGGTAACGGTAACGCGAGGTCCAGGCGGCGAGCGGCACGGCAGCCGCACACTCGGCGGAGCCGTTCATATGCAAACCCGGCAACTACAGGAAAAAGATAGCTTTTTGCGCGTCGAAGGAGGCAGCTACGACACTGTACGCGGCGCGGTTGGTAGCGGTTTGACTACAAAGGCAGGAGATTTTTCAGCTGTTGTAGGACGTAGCGATATTTTTAACGGCATCAGTCAGGCACAACATGGAACCGAACGTGATAACTTCGGTATGACCCACGCATCGGGTAACTGGTCGAAAGATTTCGATCGGGGCGGCTTAAATGCATCATTGTATTTTGTGCGTAGTGATGAGGATACCGACGGTCCCGGTTTGATTCCATCAAGAGGTGCCATAGGCTTCGCAGACGATAAGCGAGGCAGGCTGTCCGATGAAACTTGGGTGGCGCAGTTGCGCGGTCAATATGATCTGGCATCATATTGGAACAGCTCGCTGCAATTCGGCTTTACTCAAGATCGGCAAAAAATGGTCTCGACCGCAATCAGGCCGTTTTCGATCACCAACCAGCTATATATGCTGGACTGGAAAAACACCCATCGTTTGCCGTTGAGCACGGCTAATCAGGATCAGGCGCTGCTGGTGTGGGGAATTAATACCCAACAGCAGCAAGTGCTGAATTTTCCGGTTGCGCAGACTGTGGTCAGCCCTAATGCGCGGGGCGAATTAGTCATCGGCGCTTGGCGATGGAGCGCCGATGCACGTTCCGATCATGGCGATACTTATGGCGATCATCAGGTGTTTTCGCTGGGCTTGGCCCGGTCATTGCCGCAAAACATGAATGTCTGGGCCAACGGCGGCACCGGCTATCGCCAGCCCGGCGTCAGCGAACTGATGCACCCGATATTCGGCAATCCCAACTTAAAGGGAGAAAGTAATGCCGGCGGTGAAATCGGCTGGCGTTGGCATCCGTTGCCCAAAAGCGAAGTCAAAGTGAGCGGCTATTATCAGAATTACCGGCAAATGATTATCATGCAGTTGGATTCAAGAACCGGTCTGTCCAGGGCAGGCAATATACAGGAAGTGGATGTCTGGGGCGTGGAAATACAATCACAGCACCGCTGGACCAGCGCTTGGGAAAGCGGTTTAAACTACAGTTATATGGATACTAAAAATCCGCAGACGCAGTTGCAAATACCGGCCCGCCCCGAGCACCAGAGTGTATTCTGGAATGAAGTGCAATTGTTGTCGCCGTTAAAGTTACGCGTGGAATTAACCGTTCGTAGCGGTTTCTGGTTTGATGTTGCCAATAAACTGAGCGCCCGTTCCGCCCCTCGCGTCAATGCTTTGCTAAAATACCAGCTAACGCCAAAAACGGAATTATATTTACGCGGTGAAAATGTTACCAATGAACGCACTCCCGAGATTTATGATTTTAATTTTAACGGTGCGGCATTCTATCTGGGGCTGCGAACCGGTTTTTAAGCGCCTCTTACGGCCCCTGCCCTACAATAATCGAATCGATGAAATTTGATTTATTAACCATCCTGATGGCGTACCTGATCGTCGACGCGATCTTCGCCATTGCTTTTGCGATAACAGTTCGCAGACACCCCGATCTCGGCGGCCCGCGCTGGTGGCTTGGCGCCTGTATCGCATTTTTTACAGGCTTTCTGGGTATATGCCTGCGCGGCAGCATTCCTGACTTTGCATCCATTGTCATCGCAAACTCACTGATCCTTGCCGGCGGCGTTAGCACTTGGATAGGCATTCGTAGCTTTTTTGGACTTCGATGGCATTGGTCGTTCTTCGCCCTGTCTATCCCGCCGGTTATGGTATTGCTCGACTTGTTCACAGCGGTCTGGCCATCGGTATCGGCGCGGCAGATAATCGACTCGGTATTTGTGATACTGATAGGCTTGCTGATAATTCGCGACATCTTGCGTCAACGCAACTTTGCGCTGCTCATGGAAACCAATCTCCTGATTGGCTTTCTCGGCGCAGAGTTAGTTATTCATGCTATCCGCATCATCACCCTCATAATCACGCCGTCCCCTACAGGTATCTACATACTGTCCCAGGATCAATCGGACAGGTTCTTCTTGATACCGCTATTCATTACCGGCATCGCTCGACTGCTTATTATGGTCACACTGGTCAGCGCCCGGCTGCAAGACGAACTCAACCAGCTTGCACGGCTGGACCCTTTAACTCAACTGCCAAACCGGCGCCTGCTGCTGGAACGATTGAAACATGGCATCGATGTCGAGCGGCGCGGCAGCAAACAACTGGCTTTGTTAATGCTCGATCTGGATCGTTTTAAAGCCGTTAATGACAGTTTTGGACATGCCTTTGGGGATGAATTGCTGCAACAGGTCGCCGGCCGCATACGAGGCCGGTTGCGCGATGTGGATATGGTCGCGCGTTTGGGCGGCGATGAGTTTATCGTGTTGCTGGAAGATATTGCGCACACGGAAGATGCCGCACGGGTGGCGGAAGATATCGTCGCTGATTTAAGCCGGCCGTTCCAATTACTGCACAGCGATGAAGATGACCATCAGCCGGTTCGGGAAGTACAGATCGGCGCCAGCATCGGCATCAGCCTGTATCCGCAACACGGCGATACTCCGGAACTGCTGATCGAACAGGCCGACACTGCGATGTATGAGGCCAAACAAGCCGGGCGCGGCTGTTTTGCCTATTTCTCCGAAGAACTTACCGTTGCGGTACGAAAACGCATTGCGCTGGAAAATCGTCTGCGCCGAGCCATTAAACAACAGGAACTGCGCGTTTTTTACCAGCCGCAGATAGATATTGTCAGCGGCCAAATCGTCGGCGCCGAAGCGCTGGTGCGCTGGCAATGCCCGACTGAGGGACTTATCCCGCCAATCAATTTTATTCCGATAGCGGAAGAAACCGGTTTGATTATCGCTATCGGCGAGTGGGTATTGCGAGAAACCTGCCGGCAGGGCCGCTATTGGCAGGATGCGGGTTTTTTACCGCTAACTCTGGCAGTCAATGTATCACCGCAACAATTCCGTCGTTGCGATATTAATGCGCTGGTCGAGTCAGCGCTCGCCGACACCGGTTTTCCGGCCGGGCAACTGGAATTGGAATTGACCGAAAGCGGATTAATGGAAAATCAGGATAAAGCGGTGGAAGTGCTCAATAATCTTCGCACTCAAGGCATCCGCCTTGCGATCGACGACTTTGGCACCGGCTATTCGTCGCTGGCTTATCTGAAACGCTTTCCGGTAGACGTGCTGAAAATCGACAAAAGCTTTATCGACGATATTCCGCATCTTCAAGATGACATGGAGATCACCGCTACTATCATTGCGATGGGCCACACGTTGGGTTTTAAAGTCCTGGCAGAAGGCGTAGAAACGCAAGAGCAGTTAGCCTTTTTGCGGAAAAAAGGTTGTGATGCTTATCAAGGCTACCTTGTCAGTAAGCCGGTGCCGGCCGAGAATTTTGCTGAGCTGTTGCGTGAGCAGCATAAGAGTAAACCGCACAATGATAGACGGGGTTTGGAACACAATGATGCGCGCCTTAGCTGCTAAGGCGCGCTCAGCACGCCCTACAGCCACTGTCCTTAATTGAATATAGATACCCAAATTGAAGCGGCATGGATTTAATTTATCGATAAATACAAAAACCGCTTAAATCCGTGCCTTCTGCGTTCTACTTTTGATGACCGATCAATTAAAAATAGCCGCTTCAAGATTCTTGCTGGAAATCAATCCCTTCAAAACCGATTTATCCTTAATGCTGCCAAACCGGGTGCCTGACAAATTGGCCCCAGTAAAATCCGCATCTTCTAATTTGCTTTCCGATAAATCCGCACCCGACAAGTCGGCATCAGTCAAATTGGCGCCGGAAAGATCAACCCCATGCAGCACCGTGTTTTTCAGCACACTCTTGGTAAGATTGGCGTGACGCATCAATGCGCGGTTCAGGTTGGCATCGGACAGGTTGGCTTCCGATAAATCAGCGTTATTCAAGGTGACCCGCATCAAGCCCATAGGCTGATTTTTCATATCGACGCCCCAATTGGCATGGGACAAATCGGCATGACTCAGGTTAGAGCGATCCAAATTGGCAATAAACCGACTGCCGGTAAGGTTCGCATTGCTCAAGTTGGCTCCGACCATATGCACGCCGAAAATGCTGGTATTGGACAAGTTGGCGCCGGATAGGTTGACTTTGGTCATCACGGTCAAATCCAGGTTCAATCCGGACAAATCACTATGGCTTAAATTAGCGTTGCGCAAATCCGACCCCCAAAGATCGGCATTTCTAAAATCCAGACCGGACAAATCCACATTCCTGAGATCTTTGCGGCGCAGTTGTGCGGGATGACTCTTATCGGCTTTAGCCAGCCGCTGCTCTACTGTCGACCGACTAAGGTCAGCCGCCGATACTGACAAACAAAATAATGCGGCCAACAAACCCAGACCGTAAAAACGGATTTTCATGTGTATACCTCCTGGTGAATACATGGAATCGAATTGAAATAATTGATAGAACTTTATCGACAGTTCAAAGCTATTGCAACTGGGTAGTGGAAATTGTTGGTTTTATTGTGATTGAGCAGGAGGTGCAAAAATTTTGCAGTTCGGTCAACGGCTACTTATCGCTCAATATTTAAGCTTTGGATTATTGATAAATGATGAAGTAATCCAAAATCTCTAGCCGTATTAAAACGTGAAAATGTGAGAATATTTTGCTCCGCCTAACTTCACTAACACTGGTGTATGGTACGTTTGAGTGCGTTATTCCAGCTATCATGACAATACTGTCCAAGCAATACTTGCACCATTCAAGTAAAATATAAGATCAACTTAGCCCTATGCTTTGTTTCCACACCTTGCATTTAATCTCTAAGGACTGTGTTACATCATTGATTTGCTAAAAATGACAACCAAGGTATTGACAAGGATAATAGATACCGCTACTGAACATTATCCAAAAATATGAACTCAATAGATTTTACCGCCTGTCCCGAGTGCGATTTACTACTGAACTCTGCCACACCTGTGGTCGGCGACAAGGCGCACTGTCCCCGTTGCGGATACCTGATGCAACGCCCCCGCAAGCAAAGCATCGAACGTACTTTTGCGCTGTCTATTGCCGGCTTGATCTTGATTTTTCCGGCGAATCTGATGCCGTTGGTCGGCATCAAAATGCTGGGCGGCGACAAGGACGGTACGTTATGGTCGGGCGTGGTTGCGTTATTTGAAGAACAGATGTGGGGCGTTGCGATACTGGTATTTTTATCCAGCATTTTGTTTCCGCTGCTGAACATTATTTTATCCTTGCTGATCAGCGCGCATCTTTATTTTAATAAACCGAACCGACATCTGGCGCATTGGATGCGCTGGCTGCAACACATGGATGAATGGGCGATGCTGGAAGTTTATATGCTGGGAATTATTGTCGCCTGCGTTAAACTTGCCTCCTCGTCTGAACTTAAGTTCGGTTTCGGGCTTTATGCGTTTGTCGCCTTGTTAATCATAACCGGCATGCTGGCAAGCAGCCTGGACAAGACTCTGTTCTGGCAAAAAATCGGCCAATTAAGAAAATGAACTCCAAAAAGAGCGCCCTGGCTCAGGGCTTTATCCGCTGCCATGATTGCGGCTGCCTATCAAGAAAGTCAGAAAAAAACAGACTTTGCCCATTATGCAGCGGCCAGTTACATCCACGAATGTCCAATAGCCTGCAACGCACCGCGGCATTATTGCTGAGTGCATTCTGTTTATATATTCCGGCCAATATTTTCCCGATTATGACCGTTACCCGTTTGGGTGTCGGTGAACCGCACACCATTATCGGCGGCATTATTGCGTTGATTAACGGCGGCATGGTGCCTATAGCCCTGCTGGTTCTGGTTGCCAGCATTTTGGTACCCTTGTTAAAACTTCTGGGACTCGGTCTATTATTGCTCAACGTTCATTACCGCTGGCAAGACCACGCCAGGAAATGGACTATCATGTATCGTATTATCGCTTTCGTAGGCCGTTGGTCGATGTTGGATATTTTTATGATTTCAATTCTTGTGTCTTTGGTTGATATGGGCGGTGTGGCGCAGGTTCTTGCAGGACCTGCTGCTACGGCATTTGCTGCTGTTGTTGTATTGACCATGTTTGCCGCCAAAAATTTCGATCCACGTTTAATATGGGACAATCAATATTAAAATGAATGATTTTATCGACCCTGATGTATCAGAAGTGACCATCAATAAAAAATCCGAATTGCCGTTAGTATGGCTTTTACCCTTGATCGCCCTGCTGGTCAGCGGCTGGTTGATCGCCAAGTCCTATAGTGAAAAAGGCCCTGTTATCACCATCAGCTTCCCTACCGCAGAAGGTCTGGAAGTGGATAAAACTAAAATCAAATACCTGAATGTGGAAATCGGCAAAGTTACCGCTATTTCCATCAGCGACGATCTAAAAGCCATTCAGATTACCGCACAAATGAACAGCTCTGCGGCCGGCTATTTGAACCAAAATACCAACTTCTGGGTAGTGCGGCCTCAAGTGGGCTTGGGCGGAATTTCAGGGCTGGGCACATTGCTTTCCGGGCCTTATATAGCCATCAAGCCGGGGGACGGCCCCAGAGAAAAACATTTCGTCGGACTGACGACTCCGCCTTTGCTAAAAAACGATGCCGAAGGCACGCATTTTATTCTGGAAACCAATAACCTGGGCTCTATGAGACCGGGAACACCGATCAATTTTCATGGCATAACCGTCGGTGAGGTTCTTAGCCACAAGTTATCCGATGAAGCCAATGCCATACGCCTGACCGTTTTTATCAACAAACCCTACGACCAGTTCATCAGGAAAAACACCCGTTTCTGGATAGACAGCGGCGTCGATTTATCCGCCAGCGCCGACGGCTTTAAAGTCAGAACCGGACCGTTAATTTCCTTATTAAGCGGCGGCATTGCCTTCCGCGCCTCTGCTGAAGACACGATTGAAGATGTTCAGCCCGAGAACACCACATTTCAGCTGTACGATACTTATGAACAGTCGACCCAGATGGTTTATCAAAACACCTTGAAGTACGTCATGTATTTTAACGGTTCGGTACGCGGATTAACCGTAGGCGCGCCGGTACAATTACGCGGCATTCCCATTGGCAGGGTTACCGACATCAATCTGGAACTGGACAAGAAGACCGCTGAAATTCACATTCCGGTAACCGTGGAATTGGAACCGGATCGCATCCAGGAAATCAATAATGATAACCACATCAGCGATAAAGACATTATGACGCGGTTGATCAATAAAGGCCTGCGCGCCCAATTACAAACCGGCAGCCTGCTGACCGGACAACTGCTGGTCGATCTTGATTTTCATCCGAAAAGCAAAATTGTGTTAAGCGACAATCGAAGTGTCTATCCCGAGTTCCCGACCACCGCCAGCTCATTGGATCAGTTTACCCATTCCGCCAACATCATCATGGATAAAGTGGCCAAACTGCCGCTGGAGGACTTGACGGCGGAAGCCAATAGAACCTTGCAGTCATTACAACACACATCAAAAGCGGCAACCGGGATGTTGACCACCGCTCAAGGCACACTTGATACCGCCGACAAAACTATGAGTTCAGCGCATCAGGTACTGAGTATTCTGGAACCCGGCTCTACCACCCACTACGAACTGGATCGACTGTTACAGGAACTTACCCAGGCGGCAAGCTCGGTCAAAGAATTGACCGATTATCTGGAACAAAACCCTAACTCATTAATTCGCGGCAAAAAAGAGCAGTAATATGGAAAAGCAACTCTCAAAATGGCTTATCGTCTTATCGGCAGGCATCCTGCTTTCAGGATGCATGTCGACACCTACAAATTTTTATGTGCTGGAACCGATGAGCGAGCCGCAGCCATCCTTAACGGCAACGGAAAAGAAACGCCAGATCGGCGTAGGCCCGATAACCATTCCGACAATGCTTGAGCGCAAGCAAATTGTCACCCGACTGCCGGATAACAGCGTAACAATCGCCGAATTTCATCAATGGGCATCGCCGTTGAAAGACAATATCGCACAGGCATTGACCCATAATCTGGCAATGCTGCAAACAAATGACCTGATCCGTGCTTACCCTTGGAGTGCTTACGGAGCGGTCGATTACCGTATCATAATAGACGTCATCAGATTCGACACCCGTCCAGAGCAGAGCGTAAACCTTGAAGCCAGCTGGGCGATAATGAATGAAAAAGACCATACTCTGGTCAGCAACGGCAGAACCAAAATTGAACGTCCATTAAACGATGCTTCTTATCCGTCCATGGTCAAAGCACTCAGCAAAATTCTTAGTGAATTCAGTCAGGAATTATCTACGGCGCTGGCTAAAATAAAGTAAAGGTTTTTGCTATAGGTAAAACTGGGACATTTTGCCCTTGGATTTACTTGAGAAATCCTTTAAAATTACTAAAGTTGTTAAATAAACAATTGGGATGTTAGCTCAGTTGGTAGAGCAGTGGACTCTTAATCCATGGGTCCAGGGTTCGAATCCCTGACGTCCCACCAATAGTATCAAGGCCTTACGAGCAATCGAAGGCCTTTTTTATTGTTCACGGGGCAGCTAAGCATCCGGCCTCACCGTTTTGAAACGGGCAGCCGCCGCCAAGAGACCGACCACGAAAAAAGCCGTGCCGACCAGAGTGAATCGCAGATTCGACTCATGGATGGTCAAATCGTCGGTAGCGTAAAGCATGATAATGACGGCGACCGATCCCCATCCAAGAAAACGTAGCGTAGCGGCCATAATGAGCTTACCTGGATTTTCCGATTCGCTCACTGGCGTGTCCATTCGATATGCCACATAACCGCACACGAGCGCCGGCAGAATGCCCCAGCGCATATGTTGTATGAAGCTTTCCATAAAATTGAAGTTATCTTTGTAATAAGTTAACTCGAGAATAAGCGCTGATACCGTGGTACTGACGATGAAACCCATTATCATCATTGCCAAATAGAACCCATAGTATCGTTCGGACTGCTCCTGTTGGCGCCTGAAGGTGAGTGTTCTTGAAATAAAGACCAGCGCTATCGGAAGGACATAAATCGAAATGGCATAGGCGGTCCACCGAAGCGTAGCGTAATCAAAGTGCGCTAGCGGTTTATCGGGAAATAAGAAAGCATTGTGCAGCGAGACCGAAATTTCCCGTCCCAACATGACCCCGACGGCGGTAGCGGCCGTAAAAATCAGAATGTATTTGTAGGTGTGTTTCAGGCGGGCTTCATTGATGTTACCGCCGAGCCGCTTCACGGTTGACCATATTTCATGCTCGCTTGCACTCCCGAACACGACCAGAGAAGCCAGTAAGCGACAGAGCAGACCGGTGAGATGGTCTAGTTCTTTTATCAATTTTACCGTCTTGGTATAGTGCGGTTCCGCTTCTTTCCAGACCGCCACTTTTTCGGACATCGCATTGTAGGAGATACAAATTTCTCCCCACTTCAAGGACGGTTCGTTAAAGAAACGCCGAAAAGACGATTGGTTGGCGTAATTTTGTATTTGGTCAAAAAGAAGGCAATTATGAGCCCATTTATACTCAACCGTGGTGCTGGATTTTTCGAAATCACCGGGATCGATGCTCGGCACCAGCAGACGGTTGTTGATTTGTGTTTTTAGATTATCGTCGACCGCCGATAATCTCGATGTAACTAATGCGTTATAGACCTCTACCGCCTTGGTCGGAATCGCAAAAGCGTCATGGATGCTGTCCCGCAATATCAGTAAGGGGTTAAACTCGCTTTCCCAGGCAATGGCAAAAAGAAATAGCCCGGCGGCAATCAAAGGTATGATCGTATTTCCGTCCAAGCCATTTAAAAGATTTACCAATTCTCCAGAGCGGAGGTTCCTTACAACATGCGTGACAAGCGGTTCCAAGGGCAACCACTGCCAAGTCAGTATCCAGTAAAGTGCTGCCATAAATGTGCAATAAGATACGGTTCCTATCCAGTAGGTGCTTCTGCGAATAAAATATTGGGGAAGCGTCGGCTCAGCGCCTAATTGAATCCGGCGTTTCTGGAAGGACCGATAGGCTAGGAAGAATGCGGCCCCAGTTCCAAGAATCTGCACCGCAAGGTTAATCAAGAGTTCGACAGTCATCGTGCGGCTGCTCCTACGTACTTTTCATAAGGTTTCGAGTTAGGAAAAAACAATTTCCGCCCTGGATTATAAACGCGCTCATTAAACTATTCCGGTCGTTTTTACACCGGTTCTGCAAGGGCGTGACATAGCCGATCACGTGTTGCGGGATCGAATGGTTGTATTATAGTCGAATACGGCGCGTCAAGGTCTCTTCCTGGCTTTGGGTGATTCGCTCCGGGAGCGACTAGAACTTCTATATTTGTCGGTTGAGCGCTCGATCATGCCATCTGGGTGAGAGATTTATGCATAAATTTCAAACACTCGGGCGGTGTCATTAATACTCAGGTGCTACAGGCAACCACATGAGCTTTTAAAAAACATTTCAGATAAAAGCTGTGGATGCCACAGGTCCTATATCAGCTCAGAAAAAACTGTTCTTTGGATGAAAATGTACTGTCCCCAATTACCAGAGCGCGCTATTCATAGCGATTATCGTCGTTTATCCACGGCGTCTAATTTATTAGAACATCCGCTTTCCCTACCTTTATCAGATGCAGATGCGTAAATTGAGAGCCATTGGCTACGTCATGGCATTTGAGATGGAGAGAAACCGCGCCGCCATGTATTTACAAATCCTTAAAGCTCGGTAAATAAGCTAAAAAAATAGCCTGGCAGTTTCCTGCCAAGCTATTGTCTTGCTCTATAGCCGCAATGGTTTATTTCATCATTGATCTTTTGAATTTATTATCCAATTTGCTATTGGCATCTTGAGATAATTGAGCAGCCCGATTGGCTGCGGCTTCTGCGGCTTCGGCCTTTGCAGCAGCATCATCTGCGGTAGATTTCGCACTAGCTGCGTCAGCTGATGCTTGCTTAACAGAAGAACCTAAGCCATCAACTTGCGACTGTAAATTTTCCACATCTGAAGTAGAAGCGCAAGCCGTAACCAGGCTTAAAACCAGGGCAATAGTTGATAGTTTTATTACTTTTTTCATATTACTTTCCTTACTCAAGATTATTACTATAAATTCATCCGATATTGCCTAAACCGTATTCTGACTGTGTTTAATGATGAACGGCAAAATCGTTCATGGTTAGAGCCATCGCGACCAGGGTTATGCACAATCGCTACGATTACGTATAGATTACAGTGTCAAAATGAAAGGAAACCAGGTGATTTAATTAAAATTCGATGAAGATAGGAAATTACGGGGGCAGACTCATCTAAGACATAGGACTTTCGCAATCTTAGCTTAATAGGCTATGTTAATAGGCATGATCACGAAGCAACGCTACGTCCAATACTTGATCTGTACTCCGATCAACTACACCTGCTTCAACTTGCCCGAGCATTTGGCCCCTGTCAGCCATGATGGGGTGAGTAACTTCCTGAAACAGCGCCGAATAACGGCGCGGCACGTGTGGGAACTGGTCAAGGGGCTGATTAACAATACCGAGAATGCGTTCCTGATCATCGACGACAGCGTGCCAGACAAACGCTATTCCAAGTCGGTTGAAGTTGGTCAGGAAACAGTACAGCGGTGCGGTGGGCGGCCAGGGCAATCGCGCTATCTACCCTTTGATCCCTAAAATTTGTTAAAGTATTTTTTTTGACAAAAAGCTTTATGTTACCTGATCCACGCCCCTACTTTGCCGATCTAACCGATCCGCGCCGCGAGACCAAAAATAAACTGCACAAACTCACTGACATCATCATGCTCGTGTTCTGCGCCGTGCTCAGCGGTATTGAAGACTGGGTCGGCATGGAAACCTTCGCCGAAGAAAAAGAAAGCTGGTTTCGACAGTTTCTGGAATTGCCTAACGGTATTCCTTCTCATGATACTTTAAGCGATGTCATAGGTCGCTTGCAGCCTGGCGTCTTTGCCGACGCTTTTTTGCGTTGGGTACAATCCGCTTTGCCCAGCCTTGCTGGCGAACAGATTTGTCTGGATGGCAAAACCTTGCGGGGCAGTCGAATGAACGGCAAAGCCGTCCATTTACTGAGCGCTTATGCCACCAAGGCACGGCTGGTTTTGATGCAGACCGGAGTAGACGGAAAGTCCAACGAAATCACGGCTATTCCGGAGCTATTAAGTTGTCTGGATTTAAAAGGTGCGGTAGTGACTATCGATGCCATCGGCTGCCAGAAAACCATCGCTGAACAAATTATCCAGGCGAAAGCCGATTATGTACTGGCCCTGAAAGATAACCACCCGCAGCTCTGCGACGATGTCCGTCTGTGGCTGGACACCGAAGCGGATAAAGGCTCCCTGGACGTTCATGAAACCGTCGACAAAGATCATGGCCGCCTTGAGATTCGTCGTTACAGCCTCAGCCGTGATATTGCCGGGTTGTTACAAAAGCCCGAATGGATGGGGTTACAGGCCGTGGGGCGAGTGGAGTCGACCCGACTCATCGGCGACAAAACCACCACCGAGCGCCGCTATTACCTAACTTCACTGACCGGTTTGTCCCGTTTTGCCGAAACGGTGCGCGGCCATTGGGCGATCGAAAATAGTCAGCACTGGGGGCTTGATGTGCAATTTGGCGAAGGCGCTCATCGTGCCCGTAAAGATCATTCTCCGGCCAATCTGGCTTTGATCAGGCGCATGGCACTCAATGTCATTCGACACAATGGGTCATCAAAGCATAGCTTGCGTCTTCGCAAGATGCGTGCTGCTATCAACGATGATTACCGGTTTGAATTGATTTTTGGGAAAGAGACAACTTAGCGCGATTGCCCTGGGTGGGCGGCTTGGTGCGGGGCATTGTCGTGGTGAATCTGGTACACAGCGAGGGTCAGGAACACTATCCGGTCGATTACCGGATTTATGACAACGCTGCCGACGGCAAGACTAAAAACGATCATTTTAAGGACATGCTCGTCAACGCCATAGCCAACAAGGACATTCAAGCGAAGACGGTATTGTTCGATAGTGGGTATGCTTCTTGGGAAAACCTGAAGCGGACGTTCTACACGACCGTCGTCGTCAAACTGAAAAAAGTACCGTTCAAGGTCAAATTGTTCAAGCTGGTCGCCCTAAACGGCGACATTGACTGGCTCATTACCAATGAGCTGGATGGCAACCTGACCGCGCCGGTCGCTTAAGACGCGAACGACAGCGCTGGCAGGTCGAAGAATTTCACCGCGAACTCAAACAGTTGACCGGTTCCGGGAAATGCCAGTGCCGCAAGGCCCGCTCTCAACGGAATCACATCGCTTGCGGCTACCACGTGTGGATTTCCTTGAAAGCCAAAGCCAACGACTTGAAAAAGTCCCTCTATCAAGTCCGGGCCGACTTGTTTTCCGACTATTTGCGAGCCGAACTGCGTAGTCCCAGAATCAAGGCTTATTCGAGGGAATAGCGAAAGTCCTAACTAATTACTTGCTTGTACAGTTCAATAAAATCCACCCAAAAGCACACTAATAACTGTAATCCCTACCGTTAGATCCGGCATCAAAATCGTACTCATCCTTAATATTGGAGATTTGCGATTTCCTACGTTTTAGAAAGAATCTATAGCCTTCAGCCGACTCCAAAATCATTTCAACACTGCCGCCAAAAATAAAGTTATAAGAAAGTATCTTAAAATTATTAGACATACCCTGAACCTTCACATGATTGCCAATCACCCAAATACTGCTCATATCGTTCTTGTAAAAATGAATATTGTGAAAAAACTTAGTGCCGCTTCAGCTATATAGCGAACTAAGCGGATATTTTTAAAGCATGAAAAACTAACTTTCAGCTAAATGCAGACTAATTATAATGCATTTTAATAGCTTACGAAGCTTATTTAAAGACACCGACACATGAAAAAACAATTACTTATATCACCTATTTAAAATATTTTATAAAAATGTGATCTCAATCGATATATCCTTGACGCTTGGAAGGTTGATGAGACCTCCTAAAACCTTCATGATAAACTTCACAACAAAAATCCAACCGCAGTCCTGATTAAAAAAGCACCTTTATGCCAGAATTACCCGAAGTTGAAACTACCTGCCGAGGCATTGCGCCGTATATTGAAGGACAAATTGTCAAACGGGTCATCATTCGTCAACCACAGCTGCGTTGGCCTGTGCCTGAAACACTGAATCAAGTTCTGGCAGGGCTCAGTATTCAATCAGTCACCAGAAGAGCAAAGTATCTACTGCTTTCCACTGCTTCCGGCACAGTGCTTTTGCATTTAGGTATGTCCGGCAGTCTACGTGTTATGTCTCCAGGTCAAACAGTCGGTAAACACGACCATATTGATTTTATATTTACTAATGAAACGGTACTGCGTTTTAATGATCCTCGCCGGTTTGGCGCGGTGTTGTGGACAACCGAACCCGCTACCGAACATCAATTACTCAAAAATTTAGGCCCGGAGCCGCTGTTGTCCGGTTTCAACGGCGAGCTACTCTACTCGCTGTCCAGAAACCGAAAAATACCGGTAAAGTCATTCATTATGGACAGTCATATTGTTGTTGGGGTTGGGAACATTTATGCCAATGAAACCTTGTTTATGGCCGGCATTCAGCCTACGCGCCAAGCGGGTAAAATTTCTTTGGCGCGATACCAAAAACTGGCTGAATGTATTCGTGTGGTTTTGCAACAAGCCATTCAGCAAGGCGGCACAACGCTGAGGGATTTTGTCAATGAAGCTGGGAAACCCGGCTACTTTCAGCAACAGCTTAGAGTTTATGGCCGGGCGGAGTTGCCGTGCGTCGGATGCAGTCAACCGTTAACAGAAATCAGAATAGCTAACCGCTCAACGATATTCTGCGGTAATTGCCAACGGTAAAAAACTTAAACTCGATAAATGCTGCTGGCTATTGTCTCCCGACTTAATGGCTGTAAGCTTTATATCAAAGACGCTGTAAAGCTATTTACCCCAACAATTTGCAGCCGTATCAGTAGCATCATTAGACACAGTTTTTGTTCCTGCTTGATTAATGCCGAGTACGCGGCATTTGCTATCAGTAAAATTCGGCGTGGCAGTAAGCGTGTAAGTTGTTGCCGTACCGGCGGTTATCGCCAGCGTATATTTCCCGTTCGGCGAAGAAGTGCCGGAAACCAGATTATGCGTACCTCCCGAAGCGCAAGTGCGTGCCGTGGCATGAATACCATCGGCATACTGGGGGCAATTTGCCCGATATTTCTCTTGTGCCAACTGCAAGTTTAATAAGCCCGCTTTGCCGTCCGCGCGGTTAGCTCGTAGCACATAATCCGTATAAGCAGGATAAGCAATTCCAGCCAAAACTCCGATAATAGCCACTACAATCATTAATTCTATTAAGGTAAAGCCGGAAAATCTTTTAAATGTGTGCATTATTTCGCCTTGGTTAAAGTTATTTTATTAAAACAAATATAGCATAAATGGTAATTAATCAAGATGACTCGAATAATGCTTAAATTAAATAAGCAAAACGTAGACCAGCTAACAAATCTTAAAAAATACTCATCTATAATTTAACAATACAAATACCCGCATACCCTAAAAAGTAGAGGGCGCTGAAAGGTGAAAAGACATGAATAAACATAAAGACGCCGGTTTTACTTTGCTAGAGCTAATGATAGTCGTTGCCATAATGGGTATTCTCGCGGGGATAGCCATACCTTCTTATCAAGATATGCTTGAGCGTAATCGCCTGAAAGAGGTTGTTGAAGGATTAAAATCCGACATGCAATGGATGCGTACCGAAACAATAAAACAAAGCTGTAATCTTCAAGCTTCTTTTACAAATGGCGCGACCTGGTCTTACCAAATATACATACCGCCTGCTGCTGCCGGTACAACATGCGCTGCCCAGCATGTTAACCATGGCTGTGCAGCTGCAGCTACTACCAATTGCAACATTAAAACAGTGAGCAGCACACAATTCACTGGAATCACAATGGGTACGGTTGCATTTTTTAGCTCTCCGACTACAGGAGCAGAATTCGATTTTAGAAGAGGTGAAGCCAGAAGAAGCAATAATAATATTAACAATGGAAGAGTGGAGCTAAGTTCAGCCAACTACATAACAAAGGTGGTCGTAGCTTCAATCGGACGTGTAAGGATCTGTAATATTGCAGGTTCAAGTGGCTTGTCCGGTTATCCGAATTGCTAATCAAGAGAAAACTAAGATGAAAAAACAAAACGGCTATACATTAATAGAACTCATGATTGCAATTGCCTTAGGGCTGATTGTAGTGGGAGCAACCATTGCTATCTATATCTCTGCAGTCGGAAGCAGTTCAAGCACCATAAAATCGGCTCGCCTTAATCATGATTTGGAAGCTGTCATGGCGCTTATGATTAGCGACATTAAGCGTTCCGGTTATTGGGGCGGAGCAGTAGTGGGCGTGGATAGCAGAAATAACCCGTTTACAGCAGCGGCTACCAATATAAATATCCCTATAAGTACCTGCATTTTATATAGCTATGATGCCGATGGTGATGGCGCCGTCGATGACAACGAGCACTATGGCTTTAGATTGATAGACAATACCCTAAAGATGCGTAAAACCGGCGCCACCACTAACAGTGCTGATTGCAGCGATGGGGCATGGGATGAGTTTATAGACGGCAACCAGCTTACCATTACTGCATTAAATTTCAGCTTAGCGCCGGTTGCCGCTGCTACACCTTTTCCGGCCTTATCGGCGGCATCACGCTGTCTGAATATAACTACCGATACAGTAACTAATGCTGCCGATTGCGCAGATGACGCCACTAATTGCACTGCCGCAACTCCCTGCAATATTGCTCAGAAACGGGTGGTTAATATCCAGCTCAGCGGGCGATTAACAAGCGATACGGCAGTCACCAAAACCCTAAGCGGCACAGTAGAAGTTAGAAATAGTCGCCTTCTTACCCAGCCTTAACTCACAGGTGTCAGCATGAAAGCCAAAGCATTGACTCATAAACAACAAGGAGCAGTGACCTTGCTCACTGCCGTGGTACTATTGATCAGCATTACCTTGGTCGGTTTTTTGACGGCAAAAACGGTGTTGGTAGAAACCCAAATGACTGCCGATAACTATCGTACCAGCCAGGCCGCAGCGGCGGCCAGTGCGGCGATGGATCAGGCAGTCGCTTATTTTTATGCCGGCGGCTTGGATCAGCATAACAATGCAACGCCCACAACTTTGACCGCCGATGGCCTCGTTGATTATTCCAGCACAGCACCATTCGCTTTAACACTAACTGCAGCCGGGCAAACCACAACTGCACAGTTCTTTTTCAATAACACCGCTACAGGCAATCGTTGCGATTCTACGGCTAACGGAACCAACATGACCCAGGCCCTGGTAACCGCCATAGGTTGGAGTGACGATAACACCGCGGTACGCACTATCACTCAATGCGTTGACACATTTGATATTTTTGACAACGGTAAAGGGCCGCAACAACCTTTTGTCAGCAAAGCCGGCGTGGGTGCTTTCGGTAATGCCAAAATCATCAACCGTTATAACAATAGCAGTATCTGGGCAGGGGGTGCCGACAGTGTTCATGGCGCAAGTTTTGGTACTTATTTGCGCCCATCCAATACGGATATAGCCGATTACACAACCGCTCAATTAGAGAGTAGCTGCGCAACAAATCCTTGCAATGATGCTAATAATCCAGGACCTAATGCTCAACTGGTATCCAATCGAGATGCCGGCAACGGTATTGACATCATTACTGATGATCCCACCCTTGGCAGCAAAACAACTAGCACCAGCAATTCAACCGATCCGGCACAGAATCAGTTTTTTGATATGTTTTTTGCCCATACCAAGGCCGAAATTAGAGCTTCCGCAGATCGTAATGGTCAACTCTATCCGGCTGGCACCAGTCTTAATGGTAAAACAGGTTTGGTTTGGGTAGATGGCAATGAAAATATCAATGGCACAGACGTGATAGGAAGCCCTACCCAACCCGTTATTTTGATTATTGATGGCAATTTAGATAAGTTAAACGGCGCTACAATTTACGGAGTAATTTATGTGACCGGAACGGTAGAAATTGCAGGTAGCCCGATAGTCAAAGGCTCCATGGTGGCTGAAAACTCGTCACCTAGTACGGGAGCAGGCACCTTAACACTGGTTTATAAGCCATGGGGGGACAATGGCACTGGGTCGCCGCCGTTTATTGAGGGAACCGGGGCTATTATTGCAGGTTCATGGAAAGACTGGTAATCACTAAGAGGATATGAAGATGAAACTCACCCATTCCATAAAGAACAGCTTAGGCATTGGCCTGATTGAAGTCTTAGTGACCACCGTAGTGGTGGCTATCGGTTTGTTAGCCGTTGCTTCGTTACAAGGTGATCTGCTCAATGGTAGCCGAAACAATAAAACTCGCGCTGAAGCTCAAGCAATAGCTAATACCAAGATAGAGCAACTACGCGATACCATAGTGAAAACCGGTGCAACGGGGTATAACGCATTGGCATCGTCGACCTCTAACGAAAGCATCGGCGGAGTAACTGAAACATTTACTCGAGGCTGGACGGTAACGAATCAGACCGCCCCGGTGCGCAAGCAAGTCAGCATTACTGTGTGCTGGTCAGATGGGTGTCCAGCATCTACTGGCAACAAACAAAACCAAGTCACCGTTCAAAGCGTAATTGCATTTGATAATATTGGTAATTCCAGCCTCACGGCTTCAGGTGCTGGAGCGGGCACTGGAACTAACATAGGCGGGCCAAGTACCAACGCCAACTCGTCCGACGATATAAGCGAAAACATCAACTTACCTTCCTCCCTCACACCAGGCACTACGACAACTGTTGATGGTAAAACCTACATTGTCCAAAGCACCGGCACTAAAGGCACGCGCGCTGACCTCTGCAACGATGCAACACTTGCTCTGACCCCGTTTGAAAACAGCTTATACACCCGCCGAGTCGATTTCGATGGCATTACCGGTAATGAAGCAATTTTGCTTTACGAAAAAGTCACCATTAACACGGTAGATTATTGTATTCCTAGAATTCGCTTCAACGGCGGCGTAATTATTCCGGTCAGAGGGATTGTTCATTCAGGAGCTACGTCAGGCGGTAATAGTGAGGCGCTGTTGGATGTTAACTTGTTTACCTTTAACGCCAACGAATCCGGAACCTATTGCATATTTAACCCGCCAGAAGGCGCCAAAAGCGCACCTTACGTCTGTTACGTGGGCGGCAACTGTCAATTTGGCCCGTCTGGAACGGTGATCTCGCCCGCTACTCAGCCGCCCGTCACCGAATGCCCAAATCCTTACGTGGCCAATCCCATTGTTGGCCCCGGCGGCTGGCGCGGCAAAGTCGGTTTATTAGGCGTTGCCAGCCGTGGTAATAATGTCTGTTTTGCCGAAGAGATTGCTGCCACACCGGTTACTCTTGATACTGCGCGTAATTACTTTGTACGGAATGCAGGACTTAATGAAGGCATCAACAAACCCTATAGCTGTCATGACTTTTTGATTATCAACGGTCAAACTACCGCGGCACGAGTTCACAATGAATGCGCTGCCCAAGCCAATGCTATTGGCGGCTTTACTCTGGCATCAAAAACCATCCAGCGCGATATCACTGGGAATAATGTTTTCAGTCCAGCCATAAATGTTGATTACTGCGCTGTATCTGGAACAATCTACACGATCACAGGAACGATAACCAACGCCAACAGCATGCCAACAGTTACTGTGACGGATTCGATACGCATCAATCCTTGTTCGGCCACTAACACTTCATATACTTGTCAGATACAAACCTCAGCAACTTCGGTAACGATTAGCGGCGTCTACAACGGCGAGAGACAAAACTGCACGATGTCGCCGTCAGCCAGTGGCTGCTCCTTAGCATTTACGGCAACAACTAATCCGACCTACACTATCAATGGCCACATTAACGGAACCTCAGCTACCGCTAATGCCGTCACTTTGGCTTTGTCTGGCGGTGGGGCTTGCGTTAACAATAACGATCATAACGGAACATATAGTACATATACTTGCGCCATCACTACCCCTGACACAACTACCAGCGCCACATTGACGGCTACAACTTCAGCAGTGGGCGGTACGGTTACCCCAAGCGCGGCGCAAACGATAACATTACCGGGGGCAGCGGCCACCCTGCCCGGCCCCGAGTTCACTGCAACGATAGCCACAACTTACACGATTAGCGGCTCAATAAGCATCGGCAACAATGTCAGCCTGACAACGATTACCGTGGCCGTTGATACCGGTCACGGAACTTGTACTTTAACCGGCAACCATGCTGAAAATACATCCGATAGCTATAGCTGCACGGTGCCTGCTGGGACCAATCATTTAGCAATTACTCTCAGCTCGGCATGTACTAGCGGCAGTGGCAGCAAAAAATATGAAATGACGTATGGTGCAACAACATCACTGGGGACGGGAAGTTTAATTATTGATTTGGGTAATGTAACCCAAAATGCGACCAAAAACATTTCAGTTGCAAAATCAAACAATGCTTGTTAATCCTTAAAGATGGACTCGTACTTGCAAGCGGCGGCATAGGCCGTTCGGATGATGGCTCATCTACAACAACCGCCTAGTCTCTCGGGCTAGGCGGTTTTCTTGTGTTTTTGATTTTGGTGTTTGGTATTAATGATGATTGATTTGCCAGTCTGCTAATGCACAAGAATTCTGCGCTTTTCTCTTTCTTCGCTGTTGGTTCAGGGTAAGGGCTTTCGATCTCCATAAATGAAGAAAGTATATATCCTTGGCCTCGTTCCATTACCGCACTGTCTACCGTTTTATCTAGCTCATGCAATTCATGGAGAGCGCTAATCAAGGAATGAAAGACAACTCTAAAGTACAGTTCATGGTTAAAAATAGTTAACGACCTAATTAGAGTCTGCTCAGAAAATACAATCGATTGATTATTAATATATTTTTTAGATATTTGCTATAATTAATGCACAAATAATAGGCTTTTACCCTCAAAAACCGTGCAGCGATGATTCGAACTACCAGCTCAAAACAACTGACGATAGCCGAATTCGATTGGCCCTTTGAGACGGCCCTGGATAAAAACAATCGTTGGGTCAAGCTCAGTGAATGCATCCCATGGGACGAACTGGCGGAAAGCTATTATCAAGGCTTGCCGGCTGACCGAGGCCGGCCTCTGAAAGACGCGCGACTGGTGATCGGCGCCGTGATCATCAAACACAAGCTGTGCCTGTCCGACGTGGAAACCGTGCTACAGATCCAGGAAAACCCGTACCTACAATAACCTGAGTTCGGGATAAGCCATTAAGCAGAATGCAAGAGATTGACCTTAGTCAGAGACAGCGTGGGCTTGTTGTCGGACAGGCAATAGGCAGCAATGCCCGCCATTAGGTTGACTACAAAATTAA
>Ga0207969_100105_pt1 | contig 57383 bp, 51 predicted proteins | sample LakWasMet25_LOW6_2_FD_183869 | JGI IMG/M metagenome (GOLD analysis project Ga0207969, IMG submission 183869) | Freshwater sediment methanotrophic microbial communities from Lake Washington under simulated oxygen tension - Sediment Metagenome... | ecosystem: Environmental > Aquatic > Freshwater >...
GGAGTCGGAGAACGAGCGGACTTCGGCATGGCGGACCTCCAGGCCGGACCATGCGAACGGGTCGAAGGGCATACGAGATGGCCTTCGCCGGGCGCTTACGCCGCTGCGCACTCCCGCGGCGCCCTGGCGACGGGTCAGCCCCTCACCTCGGCCCGTCCGCCCGCGGCCTCGAGCGCCCGCCTCGCGGCCTCGGCCTCGGCCGCCGAGAGGCCCTTCTTCACCACGCAGGGGACGCCCTCCACCAGCGCCCGTGACCCCGCGATGCCGAGGCCGGTGATCCTCCTCACCGCGGCGATGAGGTGGATCTTCCTGCTGGCATCGACGCTGCGCAGCACCAGCTCGGTGCGCCCGCCGATCGACCCGGGCGCGCTCCCGGTCTCCGCGGCGACGCCCGCCGCCCGCACCGTGAGGCCGCCCACCGCGAGCCCCACCGGAGACCGCGGCCCGGCGGCGAACACCTCGACGGCGCCGTAGAGCGAGCGCCCGTCGCGCAGCGCGGCGACCTCGTGGCCGTTGATGGCGAGGGTCATGCGATCGCCCTCGCAGGTGACCCTGAGCTCGTTGGGCGCCCCGAGGCCCTGGCGCAGCGACGACGCGCTCGACCAGTCGACCAGCGTGACCGCCGGCCCCGTCGGCACCGGCACATACGCGATGGTGTATGTCCCGATCGTGGTGAGCACGATCATGTACGTGCCGGATGGGTTGAAGCGCACGTAGAGCCCGGCCTTCGCGCTCTGGTCCCCTTCGATGACGCGCACCGTCGCGCACACCTCGCAGGCGTCGAAGGTCCCCTCCGAGCGGACGATGGTCCAGGGCTTGGGGCGCGCGGGGAAGCGCCCCACGAGCTCCGCTGGCGGACCGGGTGAGCGGGAGAGCATCGTGGCGTTGGGCGCCATCCACCCGGCGAGCGATGCCTCGGCGGGGTCGAGCGCGAGCAGCGGCCGCGAGCGGTCGGAGGGCGTCGGCAGCGGGGCCCGGCAGTAGGTGCAGAGCCGCGGCCCTAATGCCGGGGCGTGCAGGTCCGCCGGCGCTCCGCAGTTGGGGCACTTCATCAGCTTCTGCGCTGTCATCGCGAGTGCCCCTGCGTCTACCCGATGGCTGCGTCGAGGGCGGCATGCACCATGTCGGCGAAGCCCGTCTGCCGCTCGGCGGCGCTTAGGCTCTCGTGCGTGACCAGGCTGTCGCTCACCATCAGCACGGTGAGCGCGCGCGCCCCGAGGCGAGCGGCGATGGTGTAGAGGCCGGCGGCCTCCATCTCCACCGCGAGGACGTTGTGGCTCGCCCAGGTCTTCCACCCGTCGGGCTCGTCGACGTCGTAGAAGGCGTCGGTCGAGAGCACGTTGCCCACGTGCACCTTGAACCCGCGCTCGTTGGCCGACTGCCAGGCCCGATGCAGCAGGTGGAAGTCCGCGGTGGGGGCGAAGGTCATCCCGGGGAAGCGCCGGGACACGGTGCTCGAATCGGTAGAGGCGCTCTGCCCCAGCACCAGGTCGCGGATGCCCACGTGGGGCTGCATCGAGCCGCAGGTGCCCACGCGGATCAGCGTGCGCGCGCCGTACTCCGTGATGAGCTCGTGGGCGTAGATGGAGATCGACGGGACGCCCATGCCGGAGCCCTGCACCGAGACCCTGCGGCCCTTGTAGGTGCCGGTGTAGCCGAGCATCCCTCGCACCTCGTTGTAGAGCGTGGGGGACTCGAAGAAGCGCTCGGCGATGAGCTTCGCGCGCAGCGGGTCACCAGGGAGGAGCACGATGTCCGCGATGTCTCCGGGCTTCGCGGCGAGGTGGGGCGTAGGCATCTTGGGGGGCAAAGCTCCGTAGAGGGGTATCAGGCGCGTTCGCCGGGGCTTTTTATCCCCGCGGGTCGAGCTTGTCGCGCAGCCAGTCGCCGGTGAGGTTGAAGCCGAGCACCGTGGCGGTGATGGCGACGCCCGCGGTCACCGCCAGCCTCGGGGCCTGGAGCAGGTGCGCGGTGCCCTGGTCGAGCAGGGCTCCCCAGGAGGCCGACGCCCCGGGACCGAGGCCCAGGAAGGACAGCGAGGCCTCGGCGAGCACCACCGCGCCGAGCCCGAAGGTCGCCTGCACCACCAGCGGGCCCGAGGCGTTGGGCAGGACGTGGCGGAAGAAGATCCGCCCGGGTAGGGCGCCCATCGCCCTGGCGGCGGTGACGAACTCCCGCTCCCGCAACCGAAGCACCTCCGCGCGCGCCACGCGGGCGTAGCCCACCCAGCCGGTGATGGAGAGCGCCGCGATGAGGTGCAGCACCCCCGGGCGCGACACCAGCGCCAGCACGGCCATGTTCACCAGCACCGAGGGAAAGGACTGCGCCGCGTCGGTCACCCTCGCCGCGACCGCGCCCGTGCGGCCGCCCACGAAGGCCGCGCCGCCGCCCAGGAGGGTTCCGACGACCAGGGAGATGAGCACGGTGGTGAGCGAGACCACGCCCGCGAGGCGCGCCCCGTGGAGCAGCACGGAGAGCACGTCGACGCCGTTGTCCGCGGTGCCGAGGAGGTGCTGCGAGGAGGGGCCCTCGAGGACGTGCGCGAGGTCGATGGCGCGCGGCGAGCGGGGAGAGATCGCCGGGCCGAGCAGGGCCATCGCCGCGAAGAGGCCGACCAGGGGGAGGCCGAGGCGGGCGCGGAGGTTCACGCGCTGACCCGGATGCGCGGGTCGACGGCGGCGTAGAGCAGGTCGATCACGAGCTGGATGACCGCGACGGTGACGCCGAAGGCCACCACGCAGGCGAGCACCACCGGGACGTCGCGGCGAAGGAGGGACTCGAGGAAGAGCAGGCCGAGGCCGGGGCGCTCGAAGATGCGCTCGGTGACCACCGCGCCGCCGAGCAGCGCCGAGAGCTGGGCGCCGCCCACGGTGAGCAGCGGCACCAGCGCCGTGCGGAGCGCGTGGCGGATGAGCACCGTCGACTCCCGTAGGCCCTTGGCGCGGGCGGTCGCGATGTACGGTTCGCGAAGCACTTCGCGAAGCGCGCCGCGGCCCATGCGGGTGAGGATGCCCGCGAGGCCGGCGCCGAGGGTGAGCGAGGGCAGCACCAGGGAGGCCGGGCCGCTGGCGTCGGGGCCTGGGAAGGGCAGCCACGGGAGCGCGACGCAGAAGAGGAGCACCAGCATCGGGCCGATCCAGAGGGACGGCAGGGCCATGCCCAGGAGGGAGAGGACCCCGACGGCGGCGTCGGTGCGGGTCCCGGGCCGGGTGGCGGCGAGCAGGCTGAGGGGGATGGCGATGAGCCAGGCGACGAGCACGGCGCAGAGGGCGAGCGCGACGGTGGAGGGCCACACGGCGGCCACCTCGGCGAAGGCGGTGCGGTCGCGGTGCACGAAGGACGGGCCCATGCCGCGCAGGAAGAGGTCTCCCAGGAAGCGGAAGTACTGGACCAGCAGCGGGTCGTCGAGGTGGAGGGTCGTGCGCAGCGCGAGGCGATCGGCGGCGGTGGCGGTCTCGTCGAGGAGGACGTCCGCAGGGTCGCCCGGGAGCGCGTGGATGGCGACGAAGCTGAGCGAGGCGACGGCGAGCACGGTGAGCGCCCCCGCCCCGACGCGTCGGAGCAGAAACGCCAGCGGGCTCACGGGGCGGCGGGCGCGCAGTAGCCCGCGGCGCGGGAGACGGTGTCGATGAGCACGTTGCAGCTCTGGCCCGAAGGGAGGACCCCCGAGGTGTTGGCGGTGTTGACGCAGGCGCGGGCGTCGGGGCGCACGCAGCGGTACTCGGGGGTGCGGCAGTCGTCGTCGACGTCGCAGGCGGCCATGCAGAAGCGGCGCTCGAGGCGAGGAGCGTGGGCGTCGAAGCCGATGCAGAGAGCCTCGTCGGGGCAGCCGTTGGGGTCGCAGTTCTGGAGGGTGCAGTAGCCGTCGGCCTGGGAGAGGTCGCACTGGCGGTCGCCCGTGGCGCTGCAGTCGGTGCTGGCGCTGCAGCCGTCGCCGATGACCTTCTTGCAGGCCCCCGCGGAGAGTCCGACGGAGAGGAGAAGGGCGAGCGTTCGGAGGGTTCGGGGCATCATCGGGCGCGCGGAACCTACTGGAACCCCTCCCCGAGGCGCAACCCGTGACCGCCAGGCGCGCGTGCCATCGCCGGCGCGCGGCGAGATGACCATCGTCAAGCGTCCCAGGGCGAGATTCGTTCACGCTACAGAAGAGATTGCGAGCGAATCTCAGGAGCCGTGATGGTGCGGTCGACCAGAGAGCATCGACATCGCGGGATCCCGCTGAGCGGAGGGGTGGCGTTGGGGCGGGTGTGCCTCTTCGTCCCGGCTCCTGCGGCCTGCGAGGTCGGCGCCGGGGGCGTGGAGGTCGAGGAGAGCCGCCTCCGGGAGGCCCTCACCTCCGCCACCGCACGCCTCGATGTGCTGGCAGGCGACGCCGACGAGACGGTGGGCCCGGGCGAGGCGGCGATTCTCCGGGTGCAGGGCATGATGCTCCGCGACGAGTCGCTCTGGGAGACCTTCGCCGAGGCCATTCGGGGGGAAGGGGCGAGCGCCGAGCGCGCCGTGACCGATGCCTTCCAGCTCTTCCGAGAGGGCTTGGCGCTCTCGGGCTCGGAGGCATCGGTCGGCCGCGCAGGGGACATCAACGAGCTGGAAGGCAGCCTGCTGACAGCGCTCGGGCGCGCGGCCCCGACGATCCGCTGCCGGGATGCCATGCACTGCACGGTGGGCCAGTGCGAGCTTCGCAGCCCGCACATCCTGGTGATCTCCGAGCTGACCCCCGCGCTGGTGATGGAGGTCGACGACCTGACCCTCGGGCTGCTCACCGAGCGCGTGGGCCCGACCTCGCACGCGGCGATCCTCGCGCGGGCCATGGGGTTGCCCGCGGTGAGCCTGGGCGACGAGGGGCTGCTTCAGCGCGTGCCCTTCGGGGCCGATCTGCTGATCGACGGCGACCGCGGCGAGGTGATCGTCTCGCCCGACCCGGAGACCCTTGCGGCCTACGCGGAGCGCCTCCGCGAGGGCCCTCGCAAGATGCGCGTCTCCCAGCCGGTGGAGGAGCTGCAGGTGCTCGCGAACATCGGGCGCACGGCCGAGCTCGGGGTGGCGCTCGCCGCCCACGCCGAGGGAGTGGGGCTCTATCGCACGGAGCTGGAACCCCTCTCGCTGGGGCGGCTGCTGGACGAGGAGGAGCAGTATCAGCGCTACTCGGCGGTGGTGCAGGCCATGGCGGGCCGGGCGGTCTACATCCGGCTGCTCGACCTCGGGGGCGACAAGAGCGCGGACTTCCTGGGTCTCCCCCCGGAGGAGAACCCCGCGCTCGGCCTCCGGGGGGCGCGGCTGCTGCTGGCCCGACCGGAGATGCTCCGGGAGCAGGTGAGGGCGCTCGCGCGGGCGTCGCGCGCGGGGACCATCCACGTGATCGCGCCGATGATCATCGACGTGGCGCAGTTTCTGGAGCTTCGGGAGATCTTCGAGGACGAGGCCGGGAGGTTCGAGGGGCGGTCGCTGCTCTTCGGTCCGATGCTGGAGGTCCCCTCGGCGTGCGTTCAGGCGCGGCAGCTCCTGGCGGTGGCGGACTTCGCCTCCGTCGGCACCAACGACCTGACGCAGTACCTCTTCGCGATGGACCGATCGAACGCGGCCGTGGCCAGGGCGGACTTCCACCACCACCCGGCGCTCTGGGGGGTGATCGAGGACCTCGCCGGGGCCGCGAGGGAGACGGGGCGCGGGCTCTGCGTGTGCGGCGAGCTTGCCGGGGACGCCACGCTCAGCCGACGGCTGATCCGCGCGGGCATCCGGCAGGTGAGCGTCGCGCCTCGGGGCATCGCCGAGGTGCGGATGGCGGCGAGGTCGTCGCCGGGGCGGTGACGGCTCAGCGGGAGGGGCGCGGGTCGAGCACCCGGCCCATGAACAGCACCGCCCCGCTTCGCAGGTCGCGGATCACGAACACGAAGGGGTGGTCGACGGCGATCACCGTCGGGGGCGCCATCGGGGCGGCGGAGCCCGCTCGGGCCATCACCACGGCGGTCGCCGCGGCGGCCTCGGTGCCCGCCTCGGCCACGTCGACGAAGACCTTGTGGAATGCGTCGGAGATGTAGAGCCGGTCGTCCGGGGACGGCGGGTTGGCCATCGCCGAGAAGTCGGCCTGGGCGCGGCTGAAGGGGAGGTTCATCCCGAGCGCGGTGAGCGCCGTACGCAGCGAGACCGAGTCGGTCTCCACCCGGAAGCGCGGCAGCCGCAGCACCACCTGCGTGGGCGCGAGGGCGGCCACGGTCGACTGGATGCGCTCGCTGGTGAGCTGCGCCTCCAGCGCCGCGAGGCCGTCGCGCGCGTCGGGGAGCAGGATGTCCATCGCGAGCTCCGACCCCCGGTAGGGGAGCTCGACCGCCCTGAAGCCAGGGCCCGCGGCGACGCTGAGCCGCCCGCTGCGGCTCATGGTGGGGAGCTGCGTCGCGGTCGCTCCTCCGACGTAGAAGGTGTCGTCGCGCGTCGCGTAGGCCGGGAAGGGCGTCTCCCACGGGGCCCGCAGGTACATCGCGTTGACCAGCACCAGCCGCGTCTCGCCGTCGATCGAGCCGCCGGGCAGCAGGTCGCGGATCTTGTCCATGGTCTGCTCGGCGACCCAGCCGTTGATGCGCTGGCGCGCGGGCTCGGGCTGGGCGAAGTCGAGGCGCTCCAGGGGAGCGGCGAAGAGCGAGCGCGTGAGGGCGAGGTAGGGCTCCTCGAAGGTGTAGCGCTGGTGCCCGAAGAGCCGGTTGGCGGTGCGCGCGGTGACGCCCTCGCCGAGCCCGCCGTTCCATCGGGAGGAGAGGGCGCCGAGGGCCGCCGACTGGCGCGCCGGGTCGAGGCCCGAGTGGAGCACGCGGCGCATCTCCGCGAGGGTCTCCCCCCGCGCCCCGGCCTCGGTCATCCCGAAGGCGAGGGCGATGCTGCCGGGCGCGATCGCGAGGTTGCCGGGCCGCGAGCGCAGCCGGGCGTAGAGGTCGGTGCCGAGGCGGTTGAGGCCCTGGGCGGCAGCGCGCTGATCGTCCATCGGTGACTCCGGTGCAGGTGCGGGTGCGGGTGCGGGTGACTGGGCGACCGGCGCGGGCGTCGGCGCGGCGGGCTGCGGGTGGACGACCGGGAGGTCCGCCGGCTGCACCGGGGGAGCTCGGCGAGCGGGGCACGCGGCGAGGGAGACGGCGAGGAGGAGCGAGGCGCTCGAGGGCTTCATGCGAGGTCGGATGATCGACCCCGCACCGACCTTGGCGCAACGGGTCAGAAGGCTTCGACGGGAAGGTCCATGATGTCCATGGCGCTGCGCTCGATGTGGCCGCGGGCGTAGGCGACGTTGGGCAGCACCTCGCGGCAGAAGAAGCGCGCGGAGGCCACCTTGCCGTCGTAGTACGCGCGGTCGTCGTCCGAGGCGCCGTCGCGCTTCGCGAGGGCGATCGCCGCGTGCCTCACCAGCAGCCACGCGAGCACCGTCTCCGCGGTCGCCATCAGGATGCGGTTGCCCTGCAGCCCGACGTGGTGCACCGACTCGTTCGCCTTGCCGAGCATGGCCATGTAGATGGCCTGCAGGTCGTCGAGCGCCGCCGCGAGCAGCGCCCTCTCGCTGGTCAGCCCGGGGCCGCCCTCCCCCGACTCGATGGTGAGCTGCACCTGCTCGAAGAGCTTGCTCAGCGTCGCGCCGCCGTCCTTGGCCACCTTGCGGAAGAACAGGTCGAGCGCCTGGATGTGCGTGGTGCCCTCGTAGAGCGAGTCGATCTTCTGGTCGCGGAGGTACTGCTCAGCGGGGAAGTCCTCGACGTACCCGGCGCCGCCGTAGCACTGGAGCGACACCGAGAGCAGCTCGAAGGCCCGCTCGGAGTTGAAGCCCTTGATGAGCGGGAGCAGCAGGTCGTTGAGCCGGTCGAGGCCCTTCGAGTGGCCGTGGCCGCCCTGCTGCTCGATCTCGTCCTGGAGCGAGGCCACCCAGAGCGCGAGCGCCCGCATCCCCTCGGCGTGGCTCTTCTGGAGCATCAGCATCCGGCGCACGTCGGCGTGGGCGATGATCGGCACCCGCGGCGAGTCCTTCTCCGCGGCGCGGGTCAGGTCGGGGCCCTGGACGCGCTCCTTCGCGTACTCGCGGGCGTTGAGGTAGGCCGTCGAGAGCGTCGAGAGCGACTTCATCCCGACCGCCATCCGCGCCTGCTCGATCACATGGAACATCTGCCGGATGCCGTCGTGCGCCTCGCCCATGAGCAGGCCCCGCGCGGGCACGTCGCCGCCGTAGACGATCTCGCACGTCACGCTGGCGCGCAGGCCCATCTTCTTCTCGAGCTTGGTGCAGCGCCAGCCGTTGCGCTCTCCGAGCGAGCCGTCCTCGTTGACCCAGTACTTGGGGACGATGAAGAGCGACAGGCCCTTGGTGCCCACGGCGGCGCCCTCCGGCCGGGCGAGCACCAGGTGCACGACGTTCTCGACCGTGTCGTAGTCGCCGTTGGTGATGAAGCGCTTGGTGCCTTCGATCTCCCAGACGTCGCCCTCGACATGCCGGGCCCGCGTGCGCCCCGCGCCCACGTCGCTGCCCGCGTCAGGCTCGGTGAGCACCATCGCAGCGCCCCAGCGCTTCTCGATCATCTGCGGCAGGTAGCGGGCCCGCTGCGACGGCGTCCCGAGGCGGTCGATGACCCGCGACATGAAGCTGCCGAACAGATAGAAGGCCGCCGCGGGGCACGAGCCCGCGACCATCTCGAAGGAGGCCCACACCACCGACGGGGGCGCCCCGACGCCGCCGAGGTGCGTCGGGATCTCGAAGAGGTGCCAGCCGCCTTCGTAGTAGGCCTCCATCGCGCGCTTGAGCGAGTCGGGCAGGAGCGCCTGGCCGTCGGGGCCGAGCTTCGGGGGGACCCGGTCGGAGGCCGCGAAGGCCTGCGCGAGGTCCTGGCTGCACATGCGCTCGAACTGCTTGAGGGTCTCCCGGGCGGTCTCCTCGTCCAGCGTCGCGAAGGGCTCCTTGCCCAGCACCCGCCGCCCCACATCCAGGAACTCGAAGAGGTTGAAGAAGATGTCCCGAAGGTTGGACCTGTAATGATGCACCGTGCTCATGGCCGGGCATCGTAGCGCGATCATGACGTTCGCTGAATGCCGGTTCATTCCGTAGCGGTCATGTAGACTCCGCGGGGGCGGTCGGTTTCCCCCACTGGCGAGGTGTGCGCTTGAGACGACGATCAACCCTGGCGGCGGCGCTGGCCTGCCTCTCCCTCTCCGGCTGCCTCGACGGCCTCTTCGGCACCCAGGACGCGGGCGGCATCGCCCCCGCGGGCGCCGGGGTGGGGGCGAGCTGCGAGCGCGACAACCAGTGCCGACCCAGCCTGCGCTGCGACCCGGCCTCTCGGGTCTGCGCCCTTCGCGGCGACTCCATGGCGGGCGCCAACTGCGTGCTCACCGGGGAGTGCTCGGCGGGGCTCTACTGCAACAACGCGGGCGTGTGCGCCACCGCGGGCGCCGCGGCCGAGGGAGAGAGCTGCGGCGACACCGCGAGCTGCCAGCGGGGCCTCGTGTGCGCGCGTCCAGCCGGCGAGCTCTTCGGTCTCTGCCGCGCCCCTCGGGGCTCGTCGACCGGCGACGCCGGCACGACCGGCGACGCGGGAGCGACCGGCGCGGCCCGCGACATCGACGGTCCCTGCGCCGACCTGCTCGACTGTCAGGCGGGCCTCGACTGCCACCCGACCACCCGCACCTGCTACTCCGCCGCCGCCTCGGCGATCTCCGGCCGCGACGGAGGAGCGACCCTCTGGCAGGGAGAGCGCTGCGCCGCCGAGGAGGACGGTCCAGCCAGGGCGTACTTCGAGCTGCCCGCGATGGACGGCACTCCCGCGCACGACTTCTTCCGCCTGCCCTTCCCCAACGACGTCCGCCGCGATCCCACGACCGGGCGCATCAACCTCACGGGCTTCCCCCACCCTGGCACCGCCCTGCTGGGCTTCGACCTCATCGACCGCTACCTGCGCGCCATCGAGCGCTCGGTCGACGGCTTCGGCACCAACCAGCTCGTCTACTTCCGCTTCTCGGGTCGGCTCGACTTCGCGACCCTGCGCCTCGGCGACACCCTCCGGCTGATCGACCTCACGACGGGTCAGCCCACCGGCACCGTGCGCTACGCGGCCAACACCGCGGGCAACCGCTACCTCTGCGGCAACCCCGTGATGATCGACACGGGACACGGCGCTCCGATGGAGCCGGGCCACACCTACGCGGCGCTCATCATGGCAGGCGTGCGAGACGCCTCGGGCCGCGCGGTGGAGCGCGACGCGGACTTCCCCGCGATGCTGGCGGAGTCGGCTCCGGCCGACCCGATGAGGGCGCGGGCGCACTCGGCCTACGCGCCCCTGCGGCGTTACCTCGCCAGCGAGCGCATCGACCCGGCGACGGTGATCGTCGCCACGGTGTTCACCACGCAGCAGCCGAGGCGGGTGGTGCCTGCGCTGAGAGAGGCGGTGCGCTCGGCGATGGCTCCGGCGCCGGAGGGCTTCGTGCGCTGCGACACCGGGGTGCGCTCCCCCTGCGACGACGGGCTCACCGGAGCCGACCATGTGCGCGGCTGCATCGGCCCGGCGGACCCGGCCTTCGACGAGCTCCAGGGCACCCTCTCGCTCCCCTATTTCCAGTCGGGCGCGAGGCCCTACCGTGAGCCCGGCAGCGGGGCGATCGCCGTCGACGCGATGGGTCGCCCGATGGCGCAGGGGAGCGAGCGGGTGTGCGTGACCATCACCGTCCCCCGAGGGGCCGAGGCGCCCGCCGAGGGATGGCCCACGGTGCTCTACGCCCACGGGACGGGCGGCAGCTACCGCAGCGTGGTGGGCGAAGGGCTCGCTCGCTCGCTCGCGGGCGTCGAGCTCGGCGGCGGCGCCACGGTGCGCTTCGCGACGGTGGGCTTCGAGGGGGTGATGCACGGCGCGCGGCGGGGGATGGGCGTGAGCACGCCTCCCGACCAGGCCTTCTTCAACTTCGGCAACCCGGAGGCGGCGAGGGACAACGTCCTCCAGGGGTCGGCGGACCTCTTCTCCATGGTGCGCGCGCTCTCCACCGTGACGCTCCCGATGCTCCCCAGGGAGGGTCAGTCGGTGCGCTTCGACCCGCGCCGGATCTTCTTCTTCGGGCACTCCCAGGGCTCCACCGTGGGCCTGCCCGCGGCGGCGTACGAGCCCGACCTCGCGGGGATGGTCTTCTCCGGGGCGGGCGGCGACCTGCGGCTCTCGCTCACCTTGAAGGTGCGCCCCATCGACATCGCGTCGCTCGTCCCCGCGGTGCTCCAGGACCCCGACGCCCGCGGCGCCGGCCACCCCGCGCTCAACATCCTGCAGACCTTCTTCGAGCGCAGCGACGCGGTGAACTACGGCCGACTCGTCCTGCTCGATCGCCCGATGGGCATCGCCGCCAGGCCCGTGCTCATGACCTACGGGCTCGGCGACTCGTACTCCCCTCCGGCCACGATGCAGACCGTGGCCGCCACCCTCGGCCTCCCTGCGGCGGGCGCCATCCCCGGAGGAATGAACGCCTGGCCCTCCGGCGCTGGCCTCCCCTTCCCCGTCATGAACAACCTGGCCGGCACCACCGCCGCGCTGCTGGAGGTCGACCCCGGGAGCGCCTACGACGGGCACTTCGTGGTCTTCCGAGACCGCGAGCTCAACGAGCGGGTGCTGCGCTTCCTCGCCACCGCGGCGCAGGGCGCGGCGGTCATCCGCTGAGCTCGACCGTCGCCTCCTCGCCCAGCACGTCGACCACCCGCACCAGCACCCTCCCCCTCGCCTCGACCTGCACCCTCGTGGGGAGCGGCTGCTTCGGAGCGCGCGTCACCCGCTGGTGCGCTCGAAACACGGCGCCGTCGTGGTCGGTGTCGACCAGCCAGTAGTCCACCCAGGAGGTCCAGTGGGCGACCGCGGGGAGCCCGCTCGATGGTGCCTCGACCTCGAAGCCGGTGAGCTCCACGGTGACCGCAGACCCGCTCCTCGTCAGCGTCGCGAGCGCTCGCCTCGCCCTCGGCCGCTCCTCCGGTCGGAGGGTCGCCAGGGCCCACGGCTGCGTCGCCGGGAGCTGCACCAGCCGCCGCCTCGTGGTGGCGATCGCCGCGTCGCCCACGTCGATGGCCACCCAGCGCCGCCCGAGCTGCTCGGCCACGGAGGCGGTGGTCCCGCTGCCGCTGAAGCAGTCCAGCACCCGGTCTCCAGGGCGGGTGGCCCAGCGGATCACTCGCGCCAGCAGCCCCTCGGGCTTCTGGGTGTCGTAGCCCATGTCCTCGCGCTTCGGGCAGTGCCGCAGCGGCCGCACCTCGGCGTCGTCCCAGAGGGCGTCGATGGGCTGGTCCTTGAACCATCGGCCGTCGTCGCCGCGACGGAGGAAGTACTTGATCGACACGCGCCCGGAGGGGGAGTCGTGCACCCGCCCCTCCTCGCGCAGCCTCGCGATGCTGGCGTCGGTGTAGTCGCCTCGCGGGGCCGTGGTGAACCAGAGCCCCCGGGCCTCGTCCCACTTCGCCCCGGAGGGTCGGCCCTTCGCGTCGAGCGCGACGGCGTCGCTGCGCCGGGGGGCCTCGCCACGGAAGGCCGCGCCCGGGGTGCGCGAGTAGACGAAGATCGTGTCGAGGGTGCGACCGAGCTGGCGCGACGCGGCCTGTCGGCCGAGGTTGGGGGCGCGGCGCCAGGCGATCTCGTTGCGGAAGCACTGCGGCCCGAAGAGCTCGTCGAGGAGCACCCGGAGGTAGCCGTTGGCGCGCCAGTCACAGTGGACGAAGAGGGCGCCGTCGTCGGCGAGCAGCTCTCGCAGCAGCGCCAGGGTGTCGGACATGAACGCGAGGTAGGCGTCGAGCCCGGCGCCCCAGGTGTCGCGGTAGGCGTGGCGCCGCAGCGTGGCGCCGTCGTCGAGCTGCCGCGTCGCGTGGAAGCGTCCTCCGGTGTCGAAGGGCGGGTCGATGTAGACCGCGTGGAAGCCCGCGGCGTGCGTGGGCAGCAGGCTCGCGAGCGCGGCGCAGCGGTCGCCCTCGATGAGCAGGTTGGGCTCGCCCGAGGGGTCCCCGTGGCGCTCCCTCAGGGTGATGGGCGAGGGATCGCGCGAGGGGGTGACGCGCTGGCCGTCGAGGTACTTGCCGCGCCAGACGAGCTCGGTCATCGCGGCCCTGTACCTCCGCCGACGATCAGAGCTTCACGGAGAGGAAGAGCTTGGTGAGGAAGAAGTCCGCCACGAGGACGGCGATGGCGGCGGCGACCACGGTGCGGGTGGTGGAGCGCCCGACCCCTTCGGTGCCGCCGCGGGTGTTCATGCCGTAGTAGCAGCCGATGATGGCGATGGTGACGCCGAAGAAGGGCGACTTCCCCAGGCCGGACATGAAGTCCTGCATGGTGATGGACTCGAGCGCCGTGCGGAAGAAGAAGCCCATCGGGGTGTCGAACTGGAGCTTCGCCACGCCCATGGCGCCGCTGAACCCGACCACGTCGGCGAAGATGGTCAGCACCGGCATCAGGATCAGGCAGGCGATGAGCCGCGGCACGACCAGCTTCTTCACCGGGTCGGCGCCGAGCGCCCGGATGGCGTCGATCTGCTCGGTGACGGCCATGGAGCCGAGCTCGGCGGCCATGCCCGAGCCGATGCGCGAGCCCACCACGAGGGCGGTGAGCGCGGGCGCGAGCTCGCGGGTGATGGAGAGCCCGATGACCCGGCCCACGTAGTCGGTGGCGCCGAAGCGCTCGAGGCCGAAGGCGAACTGCACCGTCATGACCATGCCGACGAAGAGCGCGGTGAGCAGGGCGATGGTGACGGACTTCAGCCCGAGGGACTCGAGCTGGTAGATGATCTCCTTGAGCTCGAAGGGGCGGGCGAAGGTCGCGACGACGGCGTCGCGGAAGAGGAGCACCATGCCGCCGAGGTCGTCGAGCGACTGCTTGGAGTTGTCGATGTAGCTCTGCCAGGGAGAGACCATCGGCGCGGGCGGGACGATCGACGGGCGGCCCGGCGGCATCGAGGGGCGGCCCTCGGGGATGGCGTGGCTGGTAGGCGGGACGGAGGTCGTCATCGGTGTGGTTGAGTGGGCGCGCGCTACGGCTGGAGGGGCGACTGCACGGTGCGGAAGCCGCGCACGAAGGCGTCGAAGGCGGGCCGACCGGCGGCGAAGTGCTCGGGAGGGGCGACGAAGCCGAGGTCGTAGACGCAGCCGTCCTTCTTCATCACGTAGAGCTCGAGCGAGCGGGGAACCCCGTCAAGCCGAGCGTTGACCACGACGTGCCGGGCCTCGCGGCGGTCGAAGGGGATGGTCTCCTCTAGGACGGTCTCCCGCTGGGTGAAGCCGATGAGCAGGTGCTGCACCAGCGAGGGCAGCGGCGTGTCCATGGAGCGGTCGCAGGTGTGGTCGACGTGTACGAGCCCGCTGGTGGCCGGGTCGAACCAGGCGACGTCGTTGGACTCGACCCGCACCGGCTGCCACGAGGAGGGGACCGGCCCGAAGGCATATCGCAGCGCGCCCGCGCTCACCTCGTTGCCTTGCACCCGGACACCTGAACCCGAACACGCGATGCCCGACGACACCGCGAGGAATACCAGCACCATCCTCGACACGGGCGGGACCATAACCGGGCCCCACGAGGCGCGCCAACGCGGAGGTGCATGATTCGTTGACGCGAGAGAATGCCGCTCGCTACGATTCCGCACGCGCATGTCGATCCCACCGCAGGGCCAACTCCACGAGCAGCTGCTGGCGGAGGGCCTCATCACCCACGACCAGCTGGAGGGCGTGCTGCATCGGGTACGGGGCGACGGCTCCCGCATCGAGGACGTCCTCATCGAGAGCGGCGCCATCTCCGAGGCCGACCTGCTGAAGTTCCTGGCGAAGCTCTACCGAACGCGCTTCGTGGCGACCAACAAGCTCGCCCGCGCAGAGGTCGACCGGGGCCTGCTGGAGGTGATCCCCCGTCGACTGGCCGAGGAGTTCCAGGTCTTCCCGGTGCTCTTCGACCCGGCGAGCAGCACCCTCTCCGTGGTCTCCCCCGACGCAGGCGACCCGTCGGTGCTCTCCGCCGTCCAGCAGGTCTCCAACGCCCGCGACGTGCGGGTCTACGTCGCCCGCCCCGCGGCCGTGCGCGCCGCGATCCTCAAGCACTACGCCGGAGAGCTCTACGCCTTCGCCCAGGTCGATACGACCGGGCGCGAGCAGTACCTCTCCATGATCGACCTCTACGCCCAGCACTCCATCCAGGGGCCCACGGCGCCGAGCTCGGCGCCCGCCTCGCCCACCACCGAGCGCCGCGAGCGCATGGTGAGCGAGAGCGACATGGCCCGCCCGCAGCAGCGCAACCCCAGCAGCAGCACCGCCCGGGCGTCGTTCATGGAGATGGTGACGGTGCTGGTGTCGCTGCTGGAGAACAACCGCGGCGAGCTCCGCGGCCACTCCCCGCTCGTCTCCCGCTGGACGCGCAAGCTGGCCGAGCGCATCCGCCTCGCCCATGAGGAGGTGCACGCGCTGGTGCTCGCCGCGCTTCTCCACGACGTCGGCAAGGCGGCCACCTACCACCTCACGGCGCTCAACGTCGCGATGTTCGACAACCACCGCGTCGCCGCGCAGAAGACCTTCCAGACCGCCATCAAGATCTTCGAGGCGGTGCCGCTCGACCCCACCACCGTCAGCACGCTCCAGACGATGTACGAGCGCTTCGACGGCCAGGGCTTTCCCGACGGCCTCGCCGGCAAGGAGATCCCGCTGGGGGCGCGCATCCTCGCGGTGGTCGACACCTTCGCCGACCTCACGCAGAACCCCAACAACCCCTACCGCCGTCAGCTCACCGCCCCGGAGGCGTGCGACGTGCTCGACCGCCACAAGGCCACGGTGTTCGACCGCAACCTGGTCGACCTGCTGCGCCAGGTGGTCACCGGCGACGACCTCCGCGCCAAGCTGCTCTCCGAGCGAACCGTGGTGCTGCTGATCGACCCCGACCCCGAGGAGAGCACCGTGCTCGAGCTCCGCATGGTCGAGGAGGGCTTCGAGGTGCACCTCGCGCGCAACGTCGAGGAGGCCATGGGGGTGCTCGCCCGCGGCTCGGTCGAGGCGGTGATCTCCGAGACCGACCTGGAGACCACCTCCGGGCTCGACCTGCTCGCCACGCTGCGCGCGTCGCAGTCGACGGTGCCCTGGGTGTTTCTCACGCGCGACCAGCGGCGCGAGGCCATCGCGAGGGCCTTCGAGCTGGGCGCCAACGACTACGTGCTCAAGCCCGCCTCGCCGGAGGTGCTCATCGCCAAGGTGAAGCAGCTCCTCGCGCAGCGGCAGGCGCGCTCGCCCCGCGGCGTGTCGGGCTCCCTCGCCGAGCTGGCCCTCACCGACGTGGTGCAGGTGCTCTCCCAGGGCCGCAAGACCGGGCAGCTCAGCATCCGCAACGGATCGGAGCAGGGGGAGGTGCACTTCCTCGACGGCAACGTGGTCAACGCGCTCTGGCAGGGGCTGCGCGGCGAGGAGGCCTTCTTCGCGATGCTGGGCCTCTCCACCGGCGACTTCGCGCTCGACCCCACCTTCCGCCCTGCGTCCCAGGCGATCAGCAGCAACGTCGAGGCGCTGATGCTCGAGGGCATGCGCCGCCTCGACGAGGCCCGCTAGCAGCCTCGCTCAGCCCCCGAGCAGCCGCGAGAGCGCGCCGTCCAGGGCCCTCGGGTCGGCCCTCCCCCCGGTCGCCCTCATCACCTCGCCCTTGAAGTACCCGAGCAGCGCCCTCTTGCCCGCCCGGTAGGCCGCCACCTGCTTCGGCGAGGCTTCGATGACCGCGCGGCACGCCGCCTCGATGGCCCCCTCGTCGGTCACCACCCGCAGCCCCTCGGCCTCGATGATCGCGTCGGCGCTACGGCCGCTCTCGACCATCCTGGCGTAGACCTCCCTGGCGATGGTCCCCGAGAGGGTGCCGTCGTCGAGGCGGGCGAACAGCGACGCGAGCGCCTCGACCGGGAGGGGAAAGCTCGCCTGGAGCCCGTCGGTGACCACCCCCGGCTTCACCACGTTGCACACCCAGTTGGCCGCGCGCTTCGGGTCCGTGGTCAGCGCCACGAGGGCCTCGAACCACCCGGCCAGCGCGGGGTGCTCGGTGATCACCCGGGCGTCCCCCTCGGTGACCCGCAGCTCCCGGACGTACCGGGCGCGACGCGCCGCAGGGAGCGGCGGGAGCGAGGCGGCGAGCTCGTCGATGTAGGCCTCGGAGAGCACCAGCGGCGGAAGGTCGGGCTCCGGGAAGTAGCGGTAGTCGTCGCTGCCTTCCTTCTTTCGCAGCACGTGGCAGCGGCCAGAGTCGTCGTCCCAGGTCTTGGTCACCTGGGCGACCGAAGCCCCGGCCCTCAGCGTCGCGACCTGCTCGGCCACCTCCCACTCGATCGCCCGCTGCACGAAGCGGAAGGAGTTGACGTTCTTGATCTCCGTGCGCGTCCCGAGGCGGCGCTCCCCCACCGGACGCACGCTGACGTTGGCGTCGCAGCGAAACGATCCCGACTCCAGGTTGCCGTCGTTGGCCCCGACGGCCATCAGCACCGATCGAAGCTGTCGGAGGTACTCCGCAGCCTCCGAGGGGCTTCGGAGCTCCGGGCGCCCGACGATCTCCAGCAAGGGGACGCCCGCCCGGTTGAGGTCGACCAGCGAGACCTCTCTGGAGGCGCCGGCTCCGTGGAGGTTCTTGCCAGCGTCCTCCTCAAGGTGGGCGCGCTCGATGCCAATGCGGCGGGTGCTGCCGTCGGGCTGCGGCACGTCGAGCCAGCCGCCCTCGCACAGGGGCTCGTCGTACTGGGAGATCTGGTAGCCCTTGGGGAGGTCTGGGTAGAAGTAATTCTTGCGGGCGAAGCGGCTGCTGCGGCGCACCGTGCAGCCGAGCGCGAGGCCCACGCGCACGCCCATGGCGACGGCCTCGCGGTTGAGCGAAGGGAGGGCGCCAGGGAGCCCGAGGCAGGTCGGGCACACGAGGGTGTTGGGAGGATCACCGAAGCGCGCCGCACAGGGGCAGAAGGCCTTGGTGCGGGTGTGCAACCGGGCGTGCACCTCCAGTCCGATGACGGCTTCGTAGTCGGGGATCATGGCGTGCGGGCGCGCACTCTGCCGCGCCCCGCGTCGGCGGGAAACAGCCCTGCGAGCTCAGCGCCCCGCGGAGACACTAGCGGTGCGCGCGGCGTCGGAGCGGGATCAGGTTGACGGCCAGCAGCATGACCGCCGCCCCCACTCCAGCGAAGAGCACCCCCTGGAAGGTGAGCACCTGCTCCAGGCTCTGGCCGCTGTAGCCGAGGAGGCGCGCGAGGGTGCCGCCGACGACCGCTCCGACGATGCTCGCGGCGACGTTGGCGAGCGGGTGGCGCTCGGCGTCGTCGGTCTTGAGGAGGAGGTTGGCGACCACGCCCACGATGGCGCCGAGGGTGAACCAGACGATGATACCGACCATGGTAATGCTCCCGGTGGATGGCCTCGTCCGTCGCGGAGATGGTCTCTCGCGACCTTAGAAGGCTTTGCCACGCGGCGGATTGATCGACCAGCGGCCGGGGGGGTCCTCGACACCCCGAAGCTGGCTCCGAAAGCCTGCAGAGCCCGTTGGCACCGTAACGAGGGTGCGGTAGCAGGTTTCGCCATCCCCCCCCACCGGCCGAAGGAGAACCCACCCGCGTGAACAGCCCCATCGCCCCCGCCGCCCCGACCGAGATCACCGAGCTCTCGGTGAACACGATCAAGTTCCTGGCGATCGACGCCATCGAGGCCGCGAAGAGCGGGCACCCGGGGCTGCCGATGGGCGCCGCCGACGTCGCCTTCGTCCTCTGGTCGCGCTACCTCCGGCACGACCCGACGAACCCGCACTGGCGCGACCGCGACCGCTTCATCCTGTCGCCGGGCCACGGCTCCGGGCTGCTCTACGCCCTGCTCCACCTCGCTGGCTACGACCTCCCCATCGAGGAGATCAAGCGCTTCCGCCAGTGGGGATCGAAGACCCCGGGCCACCCCGAGGTGCACCTCACCCCCGGCGTCGAGGTCACCACCGGCCCGCTGGGCCAGGGCTTCGCCAACGGCGTCGGCATGGCCATGGCGGCGAAGATGGCCGAGGCCCGCCTGCCCGGGCTCTTCCACCACCGCATCTGGGCGCTGGTCTCCGACGGCGACGTGATGGAGGGCGTGGCCTACGAGGCCGCCTCGCTCGCGGGGCACCTCAAGCTCGGCAACCTCGTCTACATCTACGATGACAACCGCATCACCCTCGACGGCTCCATCGACGAGGCCTTCAGCGAGGACGTCGCCCGCCGCTTCGAGGCCATGGGCTGGCGCACGCAGCACATCGACGGCCACGACCACGGCCAGATCGCCGCGGCCTACGACGCCGCCATCGCCCAGGACGAGAAGCCCACGCTGATCCTGGCGCGCACTCACATCGGCCACGGGGCGCCCAACAAGCACGACACCCACAAGGTTCACGGCGAGCCGCTGGGCAAGGACGAGGTACAGGCCACCCGCAAGGCGCTCGGCTGGCCCGAGGAGACCTTCGTGGTCCCCGACGCGGTGAGGGCGCACTTCGCCGCCCGCGCGAAGGTGATGTCGGAGGCCCGCGCGCAGTGGAGCGCCCACGAGCAGCGCTGGCTCGCCGACCACGCCGACCGGGCCGGGCTCTACCGCTCGCTCTGCGATCGCGCGGCGCCTGGCGACCTCCTGGAGACGCTGCTGGCGAAGCTCCCGCCGACCAACGACGCCACGCGCGCGCTCGCCGGGAGCATCGAGCAGATGGTCGCGGCCGCGATGCCCTCGCTCGTGGGCGGCGACGCCGACCTCGGCGGATCGACCAAGACCCCCATCAAGGACTCCGGCAAGGTCTCCGCCGAGCACTTCGAGGGCCGCAACCTCCGCTTCGGCATCCGCGAGCACGCCATGGGCTCGGTCGCCAACGGCATCGCCCTCTACGGGATGTTCGTGCCCTTCACGGCGACCTTCCTCACCTTCTCGGACTACATGCGCCCGCCCATCCGCCTGGCCGGGCTCAGCAACACGCCCGTGGTGCACGTGTTCACCCACGACTCGGTGTTTCTCGGCGAGGACGGCCCCACGCACCAGTCGGTCGAGCACGTGAGCGCCCTGCGGCTCATCCCCAACGTGGACGTGTGGCGCCCCGCCGACAGCGCCGAGTGCGCCGCCGCCTGGGCCGCCGCGGCCACCCGACGCGACGGGCCGACGGAGCTCATCCTCTCGCGGCAGAAGGTCGAGGTGCTGCCGGGCGACGCTACGGTGCGCGGCCGCCACGCGGCGCGCGGAGGCTACGTGCTGGTGCGCGAGGAGAGCGGCGCGGCGGAGCTGGTGATCCTGTCGACGGGCAGCGAGGTGTCCGTGGCGGTAGAGGCCGCGCGCAGGCTGCACGCCGAGGACGGGCTCCAGGTGCGCGTGGTGTCGATGCCCTGCCTGGAGGTCTTCGAGCGCCAGGACGCGGCCTACCGCGCGACGGTGATTCCCGCCGGGGCGAAGCGGGCCAGCTTCGAGGCGGGCCGCACGGGCCTCTGGTGGCGCTACCTCGGGCTCGACGGGCTCGCGCTGGGCGTGGACACCTACGGCGCGTCGGCCCCGGGCCCCGTGCTCGGCGACAAGTACGGCCTCACCGCGGATCACGTCACGGCGCAGCTGCGCGCGTGGCTCCGCGGGGGCTGATCGCTCCGCTCAGCCGGGGTCGCCAGCGTCCGAGCGATCGGCGTCGGCGGCCCCGTCAGCGCGCGCGTCGGCGGCTCCCCCATCCACCATCGCCCCAGAGTCCACCGGAACATCCAGCGGAACGTCGATCACCACCGGGCTGTCCGTCGGCGGACGCACGTCGAGGGTCATGGGGACGTCGGGCGTCGCCGGGACGTCGGGCGTCATCGGGACGTCGGGCGTCATCGGGACGTCGGGCGTGTCGGTCGGAGCGGTGCCGGTGTCGGCGGGGGAGCCGGCGTCCACCGGGGAGCCCGCGTCGAGGCGGGTGGGAGCCACGCAGAGGGAGCGCCCGTCGGGGGTGACCTCGCAGCGCAGCGGAGAGACGCACTCGCGGTCCTGGAGGCACTCGTCGCCCCGCTGCCGGGTGCCCTCGATGGAGCACCCCCCGAGGGCCACGCCCAGCACCGCGCACCCCAGCCACATCCCCGTTGGTCTTCGCATGATCGACTTCGCTGCTAGCGACCGTATCACGCGCCCGCGAGGCGACGACAGCGCCTATGATCCCCGCGGCGAGCGCCGCCGATCGTCCTTCTGGGGACCGGTAAGCTCGGCCCACGAAAGGAGTCTCACGTTCCATTGCGCTCCAAGGCCATCACCGCCTCGGTCCTCACGCTGTCCCTGATCTCGGGCTTCGTGTTCATCCTGGTCACGCCCATCCTGTTCGTGCTCGCGCAGTCCGCGACGGAGCTGGGCGCGGCGTTGATCCTCCTCCTCGCGATCGGGATCACGGTCGCGATCAACGGGCTCATGTGGCTCATCTCCCCGTGGTTGATGGACCTCACCAACCGCTGGTTCTACCGCTGCCGCGACATGCCCCTGGAGGAGCTCGGGCAGTACCGCCCCGCGGTGGCGCAGTTCATCTACGCGACCTGCCAGCGGCACGGCGTGAAGGTGCCCGCGCTCAAGCTCATCGATGACATGAACCCCACCGCGTACTGCTACGGCTCCACCGCCGACCGGTCGCGCATGGTGCTCACCCGGGGCCTGCTCCACTACCTCAACGACGACGAGCTCGCGGCGGTCTGCGCCCACGAGCTCGGGCACATCGTGCACCGCGACTTCATCGTCATGACCCTCGCGTCGACGATGGTGCAGATCCTCTGGCAGATCTACGTGGTCGCCAAGAGCGTGCGCCCGAAGGGCAACGACTCCAAGGGCGTGGGCGAGGCCGCGGCGCTGATCGCCCTCGTGGCCTACGTCTTCTGGTGGGTGTCGCAGTACATGCTGCTCTACCTGTCGCGCGTGCGGGAGTACTACGCCGACGAGTTCGCGGGCGCCGAGACGCGCAACCCCAACGCCCTCTCCATGGCCCTGGTGAAGGTTGCCTACGGCCTGGCCCGGCAGCCCAACACGGAGTTCTCCCGCAAGCTGATGGGCGGCACCCGCGCCCTCGGCGTGGCCGACCCCGGCAGCGCCCGCTCGACGGGCTTCGCCTACGCCGCCGCGCACCAGGGTGGCCACGCGATGGCGGGCGCCCTCGCCGGCCACGAGACCCCGGAGGTGCAGGCGACGGCCGACGGCATCGCGCGCATCGAGAAGGTCTTCCTCTTCGACCTGCACAACCCCTGGGCCGGGGTGCTGGAGCTCGGGAGCACGCACCCGCTCACCGGCAAGCGCATCAAGGTGCTCTGCGAACAGTCGGCGTCGCTCTCGATCCGGCCGCTGTTCCAGTTCCAGCCCATCGACGCGTATGGGCAGCCGCTCGACCAGGCGCGGCTGCGGGGCAACTTCGCGCTGGAGGTGCTCGTCTGGTTCGCCCCTCACATCGGCGCCGCCGCGGCGATCGTGGCGGGCATCGCGGGGGCTGCAGCGGGCTCCGAAGCGCTGGCCGCTGTGGGCTTCGGGGCAGTGGTGCTGGGCGTCGGTCTCGGCATGACCCTCAAGGGCTTCTGGCGCTTCCCCTCGCTGGGCCAGCCGGCCATGACCTCGGTGCTCGAGCTGATGATGGACCCCTACGCCTCGCCGCTGCGCGGCCGCCCTGTGGCCGTGCAGGGCACCCTCATCGGGCGCGCCGACGCGGGCAGCTACATCGCCGAGGACATGATGATGGAAGACCCGCAGGGCGGGCTCATGACCCTCAACTACGAGCACTGGCTGCCGCTCTTCGGCAACGCCTGGTTCGGCTGGAAGACCGTCACCCGGCTGGTGGGCCAGCCCTTCCAGGCGGTGGGCTGGTTTCGCCGGGGCATCGGGCAGCAGGTCGACCTCGACGAGCTGCGCACCCAGGGCGAGACCGTGTCGTCGTACACCGGGATGTGGGGCCGCATGGGCGGCGTCGTGGTGAGCCTCGTCGGGCTGCTGGTGTTCGGCGCGGCGATGATCGTCGCGCTGGTCCCCGACCCGGCGCCTGCCCCGACGGGCACCACCGCCCCGGCCGTCGAGCTCCCGTCGCCCGGCGGGAAGTAGCCTCCCCCGCTCCCCTCATCCCCCCAAATGCGCATCGCCCTCCCGACTCTGGTGAGTCGAAGGGCGATGAGCACTCCGTCGTAGCGGCGTCGATTACTCGTCGCCGTTGCGGCTGTGGCGGAGGAAGGTCGGGATGTCGAACTCGTCCTCCTTCATCGACACGGCGCCCATCGGGCGCGAGGGGCGGCCCATCTGGTTGTTCTGCATCGGCGGGGTCGAGGCGCGGCCGCCCATGGCGTTGACCATCTGCTGCGGCACCGCCGGGTGGCGCTGCGGCTGCGACTGCACCGGGGCCTGGTAGGCGCTGCGCTGGGCCGGGTGCGCGGCGGGGCGGCTGTGCACCATCGGCATCGAGGTCGACACGGCGCGGGCGTCGAAGGCCGCGACCTCGCTCGGGAAGCCCGTCGCGATGATGGTGACCTTCACCACGTCGCGCATGTTCTCGTTGATCACCGCGCCGAAGATGATGTTGGCGTCCTCGCCGGCGCTCTCCTGGATCATCGAGGCCGCCTCGTTGACCTCGCGCAGCCGCAGGTCGGGGCCGCCCATGAAGTTGATGAGCACGCCCGTCGCGCCGTCGACGGAGATGTTGTCGAGCAGCGGCGAGCTGATGGCGGCGCGCGCGGCGTCCATGGCGCGGGTGTCGCCGCGGCCGTAGCCGATGCCCATGAGCGCGAGGCCCGCGCCGCTCATCACGGCCTTCACGTCGGCGAAGTCGACGTTGATGAGCCCGCTCTGCTGGATGAGGTCGGAGATGCCCTGCACCGCGTTGACCAGCACCTCGTCCGCCTTGCGGAACGAGTCGGTCATCGTCATGTCGTCGTCGAGCGCCAGCAGCTTGTCGTTGGGGATCGTGATCAGCGTGTCGACGTGGGCGCCGAGCTCGGCCAGGCCCGCCATCGCGAACTTCGACCGGCGGGTGCCCTCGAACTTGAAGGGCTTGGTCACCACGCCGACGGTGAGCGCGCCGAGGTCGCGGGCGACCTGGGCGATCACCGAGGCCGCGCCGGTGCCCGTGCCGCCGCCCATGCCCGCGGTCACGAAGACCATGTCGGCGCCCTGCAGGTGCTCCTGGATGAGCTGGATGTCCTCCATCGCAGCGCGCTTGCCCACGTCGGGGTTGGCGCCCGCGCCGAGGCCCTTGGTGAGCGCCCGACCCAGCTGGATCTTCACGTCCGCGGGGCTCTGCATCAGGGCCTGGATGTCGGTGTTCGCGACGACGAACTCCACGTCCGTCACCTGCGACTCGATCATCGTGCGGATGGCGTTTCCGCCCGCGCCGCCGACGCCCACCACCTTGATGCGCGCCGCTGCCATGCTCGTGTTGTCAACCAGATCAAACGACAGACCCATGTGAATCCTCCCTACGAGACTGCGGTGGGTCCCCGACGCGTACGTCCACGCGCGAGGAGCCGCGGTTGTTGCTGCGCGATGCCGTCCAGAGCACGCGCTGCGGAAATCCTTCAGAACACTTCGCCCAGCCAGCCCCGGAACCTGCCCCACCAGTGGGCATCCCCCGCGGCCTGCGCCCGACCGTCCGTCGTCGCGCTGGCCTTCACCGGACCCTGGTACGTCCCCGCCGTCGAGGGCGTGGCGATGCGCGCGGGCCGCGCGGCGCCGTACTTCACCAGCCCCACCGCCGTGGCCATCGCGGGGCTGCGGACCATCTCCACCATCCCCCCGACGCCCGTCGGAACGCCGCGGCGCACCGGCACCTGGAGCACCTGCTCGGCCAGCTCGACGCTGCCCTCCAGGAGCGATCCACCACCACAGAGGACGACGCCCGCGTTGAGCCGGTCGATCATCCCGCTGCCGTGCAGCGCCTGGGCGATGCACTGGAAGAGTTCCTCCATCCGGGGCTCGGCGATGGAGGCGAGGTAGTCGCGAGACAGCGTGCGAGACGGGCGGCCGCCCACCCCGGGGACCTCCAGGGTCTCCTCCGGGTCGACCATCGACCGCATCGCGCAGCCGTAGCGCACCTTGATGCGCTCGGCCTCGCTCGCGGGCGTGCGAAGCCCCGCGGCGATGTCGTTGGTGAGGTTCTCCCCGCCGATGGGGAGCACCGCGGTGTGCCGCAGAGATCCCTCCGAGTAGATGACCACGTCCGTCGCCCCGCCGCCGATGTCGACCAGCGCCACGCCGATCTCCTTCTCGTCGTCGGTGAGCACCGCCTCGGCGCTCGCGAGCGGCGTCAGCACCAGCTCGGTCACGTGGAGGTTGCAGCGCTCGATGCACTTGGTGACGTTCTGCACGCTGGAGACCGCCGCGGTCACCAGGTGAACCCGCGCCTCGATGCGCACGCCGCTCATCCCGACGGGCTCGCGCACGCCGTCCTGCTGGTCGATCACGAAGTCCTGAGGGAGCACGTGGATGACCGTGCGGTCGAGCGGCATCGAGATGCGCCGCGCCTGGTCGAGCACCCGGTCGACGTCCTCGCGGGAGCACTCGTGGTTGGCGATCGACACGATGCCGTGCGAGTTGACCCCGCGCAGGTGGGAGCCCGCGATGCCCGAGAACACCGTCGCGATCTGCACGCCGGCCATCATGCTGGCCTTGTCCACGGCCTCGCGGATGGACTGCTGCGTGCTCTCGATGTTGACCACCACGCCCTTGCGCATGCCGCGAGAGCGGGACTCACCGACGCCGGTGATGTCCACGCCGTCGGAGCCGATCTCCCCGACCACAGCCCTTACGGTGGTGCTACCGATATCGAGGCCGACGATGATCTCACCGGGCTTTGCCGAGGGGCGTTCCATGACGTCATCGCCCTTGCCACACCCCGGAGCGCCGCCACAAAATTCCTGCACACATCTCTCCCCTGGTGGGCGCATTGCGCGACCTCGCCCGACGATGGATCCTCCGCGGCGATGAAAGCCCCCCGACGCACCGCTCGACGCGCCATCCTGCTCGCCTGCGCCGCCGTCGCCATCGGCACCGCGTGCGGCTCGGAGGGCGACGCCCGGGACGCGGGCACCGTCGACTCGGGCTTCAAGGACGCTGGGGTCACCGACGCCGGAGCCATCGACGCCGCAGTCCCCGACTCGGGCGCGACCGACGCCGGCCCCGCCGACGCCGGGCCGCTCCGGGCGGTGGCCCTCTCCGCCGCGAGCGCGGCCCACGCCTGCGCGGTGCTGAGCGACGGCGCCGTGCGCTGCTGGGGACTCAACGACAACGGCCAGCTCGGGGTCGCGCCCTCGGAGAGCGCGTCCCGCTGCCGGGTGCGGGGCAGCACGCCCTCCCGCTCGGTGCCCTGCGAGACCCAGGGGCGCGCCGTGGCCGGGGTGACCGACGCGCGCCAGGTGGCCACGGGCAACGGCTCCACCTGCGTCGTGCGCGCAGACCGCAGCCTCTGGTGCTGGGGACTCAACAACGCCGGCGAGCTCGGCACCGGCGCCACCTCGCTGCAGCCCACGCCCACGCCCACCCGAGTCGACCTGCCCCCGGTGCGTCAGGTCGCCCTCGGCTCCTTCCACGGGTGCGCGCTGCTGATGGACGGGACGGTCCGCTGCTGGGGCGCCAACCGCTTCAGCCAGACAGGCACCCTGGCCTCGACCATGAACCAGTGCGACGAGGGCGACGGGACGCCTGTCCCCTGCGTCCCGACCCCCACCGCCGTGGCGGGGCTCTCTGGCGTCACCCAGCTCACCGCGGGCCGCAACCACACCTGCGCGCTCCTCGGCGACCGCACGCTCCGCTGCTGGGGGCTCAACGACTCGGCGCAGCTGGGCGTCGGGCGCCTCGACCCCGACACCACGCCCCAGGTGAACCCCTCGGCGGTCTCCCTCACCGAGGTCTCCGAGGTCTCCGCCGGGGGATCGCACACCTGCGCCCGCCGGGCCGACGGCTCGCTCCAGTGCTGGGGCTGGGCCGCCCTCGGTCAGCTCGGAGGGGCCCCGTCCGGCACGTGCCCTACCGCCAGCGGCTCGGTGCCATGTGCCCTCTTGCCCGGTGCGGTCCCCGACCTCTCGGGCGTCTCGGGGGTGTCGGCGGGGCGCTTCCACACCTGCGTCTCGCTGACCGGCGGCGGGGCGAGGTGCTTCGGCCGCGACGACAACGGACAGATCGGCGGCGGCGTCGCCTCGACCACCCGCTGCTCCTTCTCCTTCGACGACTTCCCCTGCGCCCGCACGCCCCGCGAGGTGCCCATCACCAACGCCGCGAGCGTCTCCGTGGGCGACTACCACTCCTGCGCGCTGACCACCGACGGCGCGGTGCGCTGCTGGGGCAACAACTCCTTCGGTCAGCTCGGCAACGGCGCCACCGACGACCAGAACGCGCCGGTGTCCGTGCGCCTCCTCCCCTGAACGATGCGAACCGTCCTCGCCGCGCTGCTGCTGATGCTCCCCTCCTCCGCTGGGGCGCAGGCCACGGCGGGCGCTCCACCGACGGAGCTCACGCTCCGCTCCCGACCCGAGGCGACGCCCTCCCCCGGCGGGCGCTTCGCCCTCACCGTCTCGCTGGGTCCAGGCTTCTTCCACACAGGGTTCTCCGGGGGAACGGTCGACGTAGGGATCTCCGGCGCCGTGTCCGTGGCCTCGGTGCGCGCCTCGCTCTGGCTCGCATCCTCGGTGGCTGTACAACTCGGGGCCGCGGGGGCGCTGGCGGTGGCGCCTTCCACGTCGGCCTCGGCGCCGACGCAGCGCTTCGACCTTGAGGGGGTCGCGGGCTTCGGTCTCGCGGGCGGTGGGGTGGTGATCGGGTCGCGCTCGGAGGGCGTCCGGGCCTCGCTTCTCGGCGGCGTCGCGTGGACCCTCGCGCCACTCGGCGGCTCGACCGGGACCCGCGCGGGCGCAGGGCTCGGCGGCGGGGCCTTCGTGGAGCTGAGCCACCACTGGCGCGTCCGCGACTGGACGCTCGGGCTCGGGGCCACCGGCTGGGGCCTCTTCGGGAGCGATTCGGTGGCCTGGCTCGGCAACGCCCCCACCGCATGGAGCACCCTTGGCGGAGGCCTCGTGGCCGTGGTGTCGACGCGATGAGGGCGGGCGCGGCGATGGCAGCGTGCGTGGCGCTGGCGACGCGCTCTGGTGGGGCGCTGGCGCAGGCGCCGGACGCGGCCTTCGCGGAGGCGCGGTCGCAGTTCGAGCAGGCGGTGGCCGCGGTGCAGGCGGGTCGGCCCGCCGACGCGGTGGGGCTCTTCGAGCGCTCCTACGCCGCGAGGGCGGCGCCGGTGGTGGCGGTGAACCTCGCGTACTGCCTGCGAGGGCTCGGGCGCTTCGGCGAGGCGCGCACCTGGTACCTGCGCTTCCTGGAGACCGCGACGCCAGAAGACCTCGAGCGCCACCGGTCGACGGTGAGGGCGCACCTGGAGGAGGTCTCACATCGGCTCGCGCAGGTGACCGCGGGCGAGCGCGCTCCGACGGACGTGAGCGTGGTGTTCGAGGGCGCCGCGCTGGGGACCGAAGGCCGCTGGGTCGACCCGGGGGAGCACCGAGCGACGGCGAGCGCACCGGGGTACCTGCCAGCGGAGCTCAGGTTCGTGGTCCGCGCGGGCGAGGTGGTGCGGCTCTCCACGCAGCTCTCTCCGGTGGCCGCCGAGGCGCCGGTCACCCGGCGCTGGTGGTTCTGGACCGCGCTCGGCGTGGGCGTCGCGGGCCTCGCGACCGCCGTGCTGGTGCCGCTACTGCTGACCGATGCGCCGCCCTACCCCGGGCCGGAGGTGCCGCTGCCATGAGGGCTCGATGGGCGACGCTGGCGGCCGCGATGGCCGCGATGGTGACGAGCTGCGAGCTCAGCCCGCGGCTCTACCTGACGGTGCGCACCGAGCCCGGGTCGATGGTTCGCCGGGTGCTGGTGAAGGTGTACTCGCCGGTCGGCGGCGACGCGGCGCTGACCGACGGAACCATCGAGCGGGCCATCGACCCGGAGCACCCGCTGGAGATGCGGGTGCTGGGGCGCGTGGGCGGAGAGCGGGTGCGACTGACCGTCGACGGTCTCAGCAACGGCGACACGCTGATCCACCAGGAGTGGGTCACCAGCATGCCCTCGGAGGGCGGCGCCTACCTGCAGATCGTGCTCTGGAACAACTGCCTGGGGCGCCCGTGCGGAGCGGGCACCACCTGCGCTTCGAGCGGCGCGTGCGTGCCCAACACCGTGGCCGCGCTCCCTGCTTCGCCCGCCGACGCGAGCCTCGGCTTCTGCCCCGATGGGAGCGCCCGAGAGTGCAGGAACGTCGGTGACGCGGCCGTGGCCGACGCGGCGGCCGACCGGGCGACGGGCTTCGACGCCCGCGAGGAAGACGTGGGCAGCCCCATCGATCGACCGATGGTCGACGTGCAGGACGCGGGCACGGACGTTCCTCGCGACCTCGGGCTGGACGCCCCTCGGGACGTGAGCGCCGACCTCGGGACGGACGCGGGCGTGGACGCGGGCGTGGACGCACCTACGGACGCGGGCGTGGACGGTGGTCGCTGCCCTGGACGCAGCCCGACCATGGTGCCCGGATGGACGAGCTGCGGCGGCGGCTGGTGCCCGACCCTGTGTGGCGACGCGGGGAGCTGCGTCCACGCCGAGCGCCTGGTGCAGGGGCGCGACCACGGGTGCGCGCTGCGCTCCGACCGGGGTGTGTCGTGCTGGGGCGATCACGAGATCGGGAGGCTCGGCGACGGCGTCGTGGACGGCGGGCTGACCGCTGTTCCGGTGGGGGTGGTGCGCGCCGTCTCGGGGATGCCGCTCTCCTCGGTGGTGGCGCTCGGAGCGGGCAACAACGGGACCTGCGCCGTCGACCAGGCCGGAGGGCTCTTCTGCTGGGGGGATTTCAACGCCGATCCGCTGGGAAACGAGAACCAGCCGGCCTACGCGGCGACCGTCGCCCGGCGGATGATTCGCGGCGACGCGGGCGCGGCGCCGAACCTCTTCGAGGGCGCGGCCACGCACCTCGCGCTCACCTGCGGGGTCGTTCGCGGGGGCGGCGTGCGATGCAGCTCGTGGGTGCGCTTCCTGGCCGACGGGACCACGGAGGTCATTCCACGAGCGGCGGACTTCCCCCTGACGGACATCGCCCGAAGCGACGGCGCCGCGCTGACGGGCGTGCGCGAGCTCGGCGTGGGCTACTTCCACGCGTGCTCCCGCCTCGCCGACGGCTCCGTCTGGTGCTGGGGAACCAACCGCTTCGGCCAGCTCGGGGCCCCGCTCGTGGGCGCGGACGGCGGCGGAGTGGGGGCCTCGGAGCGGGCGGGTCAGATCCCTGGACTGACCGGCGTGACCTCTCTCGGCGTGGGCGACCTCTTCTCGTGCGCCCTCGCCGGGGGCGAGGTGCGCTGCTGGGGCTCCGCGAGCCTCGGGCGCGTGGGCTCCTCCATCGGGCTCGTCGACTGCGCCGAGGGCAACGAGTGCGCCCCGGTTCCGGTGAGCGTCGACGGCCTCTCCGAGCTCTCGGAGGCCTATGCATCGCCCGTCGTCCAGGTGGCTGCGGGGGGAGAGCAGGCCTGCGCCCGCCTCGCCAACGGCCGGGTGTGGTGCTGGGGACTGAACGACATGGGCCAGCTCGGCCTTCCCACGACGGGCGCAGGGCGCGTGGAGAGCCGCGCGGGCGTGCTGGGCGCTCCCGTCTTCGAGGGCGCCGATGACGTCGTCACCGCCGGAGAGGGAGGGGCCTCGGGCCGTAGCTGGACCTGCGCCCGCCGGGCCTCGGACTGCACCTGGTGGTGCTGGGGACGCGTCCCCGGCGAGAGCGCTCCGCCCGCCGAGCCGTGGCGACCGCGGGTGCTCCGCTGGGCGCCCTGATCAGAGGTCCGGTCAGCGGTATTGAGGGTCGATGCCGACGCCCAGCGGCGAGGCGACGAGCGGCGGCGGATCGCGAGGCGGCGGCGCGGCCACAGGCGCCACCGAGGGGACAGGCGGCAGAAGCGGGAGCACGACGGCGACGGCGCCTGCGTCGGGCGCGGCCGTCGGTCGGAGCGCAGGGCGGAGCGCAGGTCGAGTCGCCACGGAGGGCGGAGGCGCGACGACGGGCGCGGGCGGAGGGGCGGGCTCGCGCACCGCGATCGGGGCGGGAGCGGGCGGAGCCGAGGCCGTGATGGGCGGCGGGGGAAGGGCTACCGGCGACTCGAGCGGGGCCGCGACGCGAGGAGCGCTGCGACCGGCGGCCACCACCGCGACGATGAGCGCGACGGCGCCGAGCGAGGCCGCGAGGGCGCGGGGCGCGAGCGAGCGGCGGGGGCGCGGAGGAGGCGGCGCGATGACTTCGACCGTCGCGGCGAGGGGGATCACCGGGGCAGGAACCGGGCGCTCCACCGGGCCGGTCGGCTCCACGGGGACGATCTCGCCCGGCGGGGGAAGCTCCGTCAGGGCCTCCTCGCAGACGGCGATCAGCGCTCGCACCGAGGAGGGCCGACGTGAAGGGTCCTTCTCCAGGCAGCGCATGACCATCGCGGCGAGGGCCGGAGGGAGGGTCGGAACCCGCTGTCCGAGGGGGACAGGGTCTTCGGTGCTGACCGCGATGGCGAGCGCTCCCACGGTGGCTCCGGAGAAGGGCAGCACGCCCGACAGCAGCTCGTAGAGCATCACCCCGAAGGACCAGAGATCGGAGCGCGGGGTGACCGAGCGCGGGTCGCGAAACTGCTCCGGGGACATGTACGCGGGCGAGCCAAGCGTGACCTTCGAGGTGGTGATGCGGGCCTGTCCGTCGAGTTCGTCGTTGATGCTCGCGAGGCCGAAATCCAGCAGCCGCGGAGACCAGCGGGCGCCGTCCTTCACCACGAAGACGTTGCCCGGCTTGAGGTCGCGGTGGAGGATGCCCGCGTCGTGGAGCGCGCCCAGCGCGTCGAGCGTCGGGATCATCAGCGGCAGCAGCTCCCTCGCCGGGACGACGCCTCGCCAGGTCAGCGCGAAGGCGTCCAGGTCGACGCCGTCGAGAAACTCCTGTACCAGGTAAGGCAGCCCCTTCGCGTCGACGCCGACGTCCTCGATCCGCACGATGTTGGGGTGCACCACCCGGCTCGCGGCCTGGCCCTCGCGCAGCACCCGGCGGGCGGTCGTGGCGTTCCACGCGTGCTCGGGGCGCAGCACCTTGATGGCGACGGTGCGCCCAAGCGCGAGGTGCACCGCGCGGTAGACCTCTCCCATTCCCCCGCCGCCCAGGCGCTCGACCAGCCGCCAGCGCTCGCCCAGCACCTCGCCGATGCGAGTCCCCTCCGCCTCCTGCTCGTTCTCTTCCATCCTCGACGGCCCTGTGGCGCGGGAGTGAAGGGGCCACCGGGGCCGCGGGTCAAGCGCCCTCCCCCCACCAAAGGGTGCGCTTGGACATTGGAGGATCGGTAGGACTACGCGAGCCCCAGCGCCTCAAGGTCGACGTCGAGCACCGACACCAGCGAGGTGCCGCCGCCGAGGGTCTTGTCCCAGACGATCGCCACGACGGCGCCGCCGACGCTCACCGAGCGCATCCGAGCGCCGTCCGGGACGCACTTCTTGAGGTCCTCCACGAGGCGCGTCTCGACCACGCGGTCACGGGAGCGGTCCAGCACGCAGAGTGAGACCCCGTCGCGCACCACCACCCCCCGCCCGAGGCGCGCGCACTGCGCCGCCGGGAAGGGCTCGGTGTGCATGTACGCCCGCACTCCGGGCGACGACCGCGGCCGGCCGAACTGGTCCTCGTCGCGCGCGGCGCTCTCCTCTCCGGCGCGACGCCACTGGAAGTGGTCGACCTGCCAGCGACCGCGGGCCCTCCCGGCGAGCTCCTCCAGGCGCTCCGCCCGCAGCGCCATCCCCCGCTCGCGCTCGGCCTCGATGGCTGGCCCGTCGCCCGGCGCCGTCGGGTTCGCGAGGAGCGTCCGCCAGTCGATCGCGTAGGCCCAGCGCTCGTGGCCCATCACCCAGATGCGCTCGTCGGCGATGACCGAGTCGAAGCCGCGCACGCCGTCGAGCGCGACGAGCGGCGCGGAGGCCCCCCAGGTCCAGGCGCTCCAGTGTGTGTCCCCGGTGCTCGCGAGGCAGAGAAACAGCACGCCGCCGGGCCCCGGCAGCACCGACTCGATGAGGGACTTCACGGGCACGCACCACGAGCTCGCCGCGCCCGTCGCCACGTCGACCCGCCAGAGGGCGGACTCCTCGGGCTTGAGGTCGGCGGTCGACCGCACGAACAGGGTCGCCCCCGCGTCGTCGAAGACCAGCACCGGGGCCGTCACTCCGGGCAAGCCGTGGCTGAACGTTCCGAAGCGCGGGACCTCCACACGGTGCAGCGCCTCGCCGGAGGGGAAGGCCCAGATCGTGAGCACGCCCTCGTCGTTCTGCCGACGGACGAGGGTCGCCACCCGGTCCCCCTTCGGCGACCACGCGGCGTGCTCGGCCGGCGCGCCCGTCAAGGGCGCCGTGGTCATCAGCGCCTCGGCGCTGCGGGTGTCGAAGAGGCGCACCGCGCCCCCGTCGATGACCAGCGCGATCGCCCCATCGGGAGAGAGGACGACGTCCTGCGCCCGGGCCGTCGGCAGGTTGCTCCGCGCGCTCACGGCGGGGTGAAGCGCGAAGGGGGACTTCACGGCGGGCTTCTTCGGAGCAGCGGTCTTCGGTAGGGCCATGGCGCCGCGGAGTGTCTCCTCCGCCCATCGACGGGAGCAAGCGCCGCGGTGCAGGGCCGAGGAGCCCTCTCGAAGCGCGTGCGGCACCATTGGGGCCCTGGGCCCCGCCCGCATGGAACCGGGTGGTCGTACCGTCGGGCGCTACGACCCGACGTGCTGCGCGATGAGCACCTTGTCCGATGGGGTCGCGACGTCCGCCGCGGCCTCCGTACTGACCATCAGGTCGAAGACGACGAAGGGCACCGTCCCGGCGAAATCGCCACTCCGGCCGCCCTCGTCGTAGTTCAACGCCCCGACGCGCCCCCAGGGGACATTGGCGTTCGGGCGGGCCCACACCACGAAGGTGCGGCCATTCGGGATGAGCCTCGAGGGTGGCGGAAGGTTCGAGGCCCGCACCCGCACCCTCGTCAGGCTCTGCGCCGCCTCGACCTCCGCGCTCACCCGCACGTCGGCGCCCGGGGCCAGCGCGTCGGCCCGGGGGGTATAGCTGAGCGCGCTCGAGCAGCCGACCGCGGCCGACAGCGCGATGACACACGTAACGACCATTCCCATCTTCATTGGCGTCCTCCCTATGCAATGAGAGCGAAGCGGAGCTATTGGACCAGACCCGCGCGAGCGCCAGACTCCCATCTCGACGCACGGTGTTCGTCGGTCGCGCACCGCGTGCCCCATGACGAGCACAGCTCGGCCGGTGCGCTCAGCCGACCGCGCGGGCCGGCGACGCCTTGCCGATCGCTCCTGCCTGGATGCGTTGAATGAAGTCTCCACAGCGCGCGAGGTCGCGATCGTGCTCGACCTCCTCCTGACGGAACACGCAGGAAGGACGCGCGCCCACGCCGCAGGCCATCTGCATCTCCCGCACGGTGTCGTCGCCCCCGCGTCCGCCCATCACGACGAAGAACGCGGTCTTCGCGAGCGATTCGTTGTGCTCATGGATGTACGAGCGCACCGGCGACGCCATCGTCCCGCCCCAGACGGGCGTACCCAGGACGACGAGGTCGTAGTCCCGTGGATCAAGCCGGGTACGGATCGTCGGGAGACCCTTCGCCACGGCCTCGAAGGCCGAGCGCAAGTACCCGCCGATGCCCGCGCGGGAGCGAGGCTCCTCGATCGCGTCGAGGTCTGCGCCCAGCTCGTCGGCGAGGTACGTCGCGACGCGCGCCGTGCTGCCGCTGCGTGAGTAATAGACCACCAGGATTCGAGAGGACATCGTGGGCACTCCTTGTGGATGTTCCGGACGGGAGCGATTGCATCGTCCAGACCAGCGGAGCCACGAGTCCCCTCGCCCGGGCGGCGGGCGCTTGATTCTTCGCCCCCTCAATCCCCGCCTGCTACCCACGCGGCATGACCGCCGACCATCGCCGCGCGCCCGCCGACAGCCACGACATGATCCGCGTCCTCGGGGCGCGCGAGAACAACCTCAAGGGCGTCAACGTCGAGATCCCCAAGCGGCGGCTCACGGTGTTCACCGGCGTGTCGGGGTCGGGCAAGTCGAGCCTGGTGTTCGGCACGATCGCCGCCGAGTCGCAGCGCCTCATCAACGAGACCTACTCCGCCTTCGTGCAGGGCTTCATGCCCAGCCTGGGCCGACCCGACGCCGACCTCCTCGACGGCCTCACGACCGCCATCATCGTCGACCAGGAGCGCATGGGCGCCAACTCCCGCTCAACGGTCGGCACGGCCACCGACGCCAACGCGATGCTGCGGGTGCTCTTCAGCCGCCTGGGAAAGCCCCACGTCGGCTCGCCCAACGCCTTCTCCTTCAACGTGCCCTCGTCGAGCGGGGTCGGGTCGATCACCGTCGAGAGGGGCCAGAGCAAGGCCGAGAGGCGCTCCTTCACCATCACCGGCGGCATGTGCCCGCGCTGCGAGGGCATGGGGTCGGTCAGCGACATCGACCTCTCGCAGCTCTACGACGACGCGAAGTCCATCAACGAGGGGGCGATCACGATCCCCGGCTACTCGATGGAGGGCTGGTACGGGCGCATCTTCAACGGCTGCGGCTTCTTCGACGCCGACAAGCCGATCCGCAAGTTCACGAAGAAGGAGCTCGACGCCCTGCTCCACAAGGAGCCCACGAAGATCAAGGTCGACGGCATCAACCTGACCTACGAGGGGCTGATCCCGAAGATCCAGAAGTCGATGCTGTCCAAGGACGTCGAGGCGATGCAGCCGCACATCCGCGCCTTCGTCGAGCGCGCGGTCACCTTCGCCACCTGCCCCGAGTGCGAGGGAACCCGGCTCAGCAAGGCCGCCCGCGCCTCGAAAATCCACGGGGTCAACATCGCCGAGGCGTGCGCGATGCAGATCAACGACCTCGCCGGGTGGGTGCGCGGCCTCGACGAGCCCTCCGTCGCGCCGCTGCTGAAGACGCTGGGGGAGACGCTCGACGCCTTCGTCGAGGTCGGCCTCGGGTACCTCAGCCTCGACCGCCCGACCGGCACGCTCTCCGGCGGCGAGGCGCAGCGCACCAGGATGATCCGTCACCTCGGGTCGAGCCTCACGGACGTCAGCTACATCTTCGACGAGCCCACCATCGGCCTGCACCCGCACGACATCCGGCGGATGAACGACCTGCTGCTGCGGCTGCGGGACAAGGGCAACACCGTGCTCGTCGTCGAGCACAAGCCAGAGACGATCGCGATCGCTGACCACATCGTCGACCTCGGCCCTCGCGCGGGCGAGCACGGCGGCACCGTGCAGTACCAGGGCGACCTCGCCGGGCTCCGCGCGAGCGACACCCTCACCGGGCGCCACCTCGGCGACCGCGCCGCCCTGAAGAAGAAGGTCCGCAAGCCCACCGGCAGGCTGGAGATCCGCGGCGCCACCCGCAACAACCTGAAGAAGGTCGACGTGGACGTCCCCCTCGGGGTGCTCACCGTCGTCACCGGCGTCGCGGGCTCCGGGAAGAGCTCGCTGATCCACGGATCGCTCCCCGCCGGCGCAGGCGTCGTGCGGGTCGACCAGGGGGCGATCCGAGGGTCACGGCGCAGCAACCCGGCGACCTACAGCGGGCTCCTCGACCCGATCCGCAGCGCGTTCGCCAGGGCCAACGGCGTGAAGCCCGCCCTGTTTAGCGCCAACTCCGAGGGCGCCTGCCCGGCGTGCAACGGCGCCGGGGTGATCTACACCGACCTCGCGATGATGGCGGAGGTCGCGACGACCTGCGAGGAGTGCGGCGGCCAGCGCTTCCAGGCCTCGGTGCTCGAGTACACCCTCGACGGCAAGAACATCGCCGAGGTGCTCGCCATGAGCGTCGAGGAGGCGCACTCGTTCTTCGTCGTCGGCCCCGCGCGGGCGATCCTCGGCCGGATGCGCGACGTCGGCCTCGGCTACCTGCGCCTCGGCCAGGGCCTCACGACGCTCTCCGGCGGAGAGCGCCAGCGGCTCAAGCTGGCCATCCACCTGGCGGAGAAGGGCGGCGTCTACGTGCTCGACGAGCCGACGAGCGGCCTCCACCTGGCGGACGTGGCGCAGCTGCTCGCGCTGCTCGACCGCCTCGTCGACGCGGGCAAGAGCGTCATCGTCATCGAGCACCACATGGCGGTCATGGCGCACGCCGACTGGATCATCGACGTCGGCCCTGGAGCAGGGCACGACGGCGGCGCGATCGTCTTCGAGGGCACTCCCGCGGCGCTCGTCGCGGCCCGCTCGACGCTCACCGGCCGGCACCTCGCGGAGTACGTCGGCGCGTGACGAATCCTACGGAGCGACCGAGTAGACGAAGGACACCTGGGGAAAGGCGTGGAAGCGCTCGGTGATCACCGCCTGAGGTACGCGGTCGCCGTCGACGTAGCGCCGGGCGATCTCCTCGGCGGCCGCGCGGTCATTGCGGGCCTTGATGTGGAGCACCCGGGCCATGAGCCGCTCGCAGGCGCCGGGGAGGCGGGCGAAGTCGATGGAGAACGCGCCGCGGTGCGTCCCGTCGGCGGCGGGCGCGTCGGCGCTCCAGGTGAGGGCGCCGTCGTCGAGGAGCGCGCCGATCTGCACGGCCGCGAGCTGGCTGTAGGCCTTGCGCTGCCCGCCGGGGGTGTACATCCCCGCGGAGACGTGGCCGAGGGCCCAGACGATCGCGTCGGCGTAGATGCGCCTCGCGGCGGGCTCGTCGATGACCCCGCGCGCCCGCAGCCAGTCGGTGAAGTAGAGGGCGCCGCTCTGGGCCTTGAGCTCCTCCAGCATCGAGGCCATCGAGCCGCCGAAGGCCTCCTCGGCGGTGCGCCCCTCGAAGCGGTGCTCGTGCGCGGGGCCGAGGTTGTGCGTCGCCTCGTGGAGGATCGTCGAGAGCAGCCCCGGCGTCGGGTCGTCGGTGTAGCTCTCCATCGCGGAGGCGGTGAGCAGCGACGCCGCCTGGGCCCGCCGCCGGGCGTCGCTGTCGGGGTCGGTGTAGAGGTTGCTCATGGCGACGGTGCGCCCCCGCCCCTCGGAGGCCACGGCGCCCCAGTTGGGGAGGCTCTGCCCGATGGTGGCACCGAAGGCGTCGCGGTCGTCGCCCGCGTTCACCACGACGTCGATGAAGTCGGGCATGTGGAACGACACCTCGCGCGCCGAGTACTCGCCCGAGGAGAGCGACGCGAGGGCCCGCTCCATGTCGGACTGAAGCGGGGTGAGACGGTCCTGCCAGGCGAGCGAGGCGCGGTTGATACGCGCGAAGGTGAGGTGGAAGCCCGCCTTCTGGCTGCACGGCTCCCAGTAGGTCTCGTCCGGCGCGACGCGCACGTACCACCGGGAGTTTCGCGCGTTCATGCGCGACCACGCCTCGTCCGCGGGGCCCCAGTCGTTGCTGCGAAACGAGCTCGCCGCCGCGCGCAGGTACGCCACCAGCGCGCCCTCCTCGGGGTCGGTCATCGCGTCGGCGGCCTCGGCGAGCGCGGCCGAGACGGCCTCCATGGGTTCGCGCCAGGCCTGCGTGTAGGGGACTGCGGAGAGGGCGCTCCCCTCCCCCCGCACCACCGTGAAGGGGCTCATGAGCGAGGCCGCGTCGGGGCGACGCTCCAGCGCCCGACAGAAGCCGTCGTCGGACTGCATCGCGGCGGGGTACACGTCCACCGGCTGACGGGGAGCACCCTCGATGGCCGAGCACGCCGCCGAGCGCTCGGTGAGAGACCCTAGGCAGCGCGGCCCCCAGTTGCGGCGGAAGAGCGCGCGGCTCGCGGGGTCGGCGTCCCCGAGGCGCGCGGCCAGGGCGGTCATCCCCGACTGCTGCGCGTAGAGGGCGTCGATGCGGTCGGCGATGGCGAGCATCCGCCGGGCGAAGGCCCGATGGACCTCCGGGAGTTCGCCCAGGTCGGTGTGCACCAGCGTCGGCGCCGCGTGGTCGAGCTCGGCCCGCACCAGCCGCCGCCGAGGGTCCGCGGGCTCGGGCGCCTCGGCCTCGGCGCGGATGCGCTCCATCGCCCGAGCGAAGTCCGCGGTGAAGCGACCGTCGCTCACCCACCGCCCCTCGGTCGGGTAGAAGCGCAGCGAGCGCACCTCGTCGGGGTCTGGGGCGCCGTTGCCGTTGGCGTCGCTCGCCCAGAAGAGCGGCAGGTCGAGGCGCAGCGCGAGCTGGTTCAGCCGCAGCCGGGAGAGGGCGCGAGGGTGCGCCGGGGCGTTCACCGCGGGGCGACGGGGCGAGCTGCAGGCCGAGGCGAGGGCGAGGACGATCGCGAGGGGTCGGGTACGCATCGTAGGGGGGAGGCACGCTACCAGACGACGACGCCCGAGAGGCCCGCGGCCGGGTCCCTTGCCAGCCTGCCTCGGATGCCGTGAGTCTCTCCCGATGAACGGCGTCCCGATCCAGACCTACGTCTTCCCGCTCATCATGCTCGTTGTTGTGGGCTTCATGTACTTCCGCGGCGTGAAGCTCCGGGCGAAGACCCTCCAGGACAACCCCCAGTACGGGCTCGGCGCCCTCGCCCAGCGCTGGCAGCTCCAGATGGTCGACGGCGACCCGACGTACAACCTCTTCATCAACAGCCGCGACGCGGAGGTCGCGCAGCACAAGCCGCCCATCGCGGGGATGTCTGGCGACACGCCGCCGCACAGCGCGCGCATGGTCGGGCAGGCGCGCGGCCACCAGGTGAGCTTCGAGTTCTACGACCAGACGCACATCGAGCGCGGGGTCATCGAGACCACGTACACCCGCAACTACCGCTGCATCCTCGCGGTGGGCGTGCGCGCCGCGTTTCCGCCCTTCGAGCTCACGCTGCGCAGCGAGAACCAGTACCTCACCACCGAGCGTCGGCTCGCCGCCCCGGAGCAGCGCTTCGGTCAGTTCGCGCTCGACCAGGCGCTCGTCCTCACCGGCCCCGACCCCCGGGTGGGACCGATGATCGCCCCCTACGTCGGCGCGCTCACGGCCATGACCTATGTGCACGTCATCGGGGGCGACGGCGCGGTGCGCTTCGAGATGACCCCGCTCGCCACCCCCTACGGCGCCTACTACGCCGAGACCGTGCTCCAGACGCTGCTCGCCCTCGCGGACGTGCTCGAGGGCCAGCCCGCGGTCGCCCCCGCGCCACCGCCGCCGCCGATGGGCGGCTGAGCGCGATGCTGGCGCCGGAGCAGTGCCCCGTCCCCTGCCAGCGCTGCGGTGCGGGGATGGCGCCCGCCCCCGACGGGGGAGCAGCCCGCTACGCCGACGTGATCCCGCTGGTGTGCCGATACTGTGGCTACGCCGAGACGCTCACCCGCGATGACCGGGTGCGAGTCTCCCGCGAGCGCGTGGCGCTGCTGCGCATGGCCCAGGACGCCGCCGAGGCGCCCGCGCGGCACGCCGAGCAGATCATCGGAATGCGCCCGTGGCTGGGCGGCGTGGTGGTGGGCGGGGTGCTCACCCTCAACGCCCTCAACGGGGTCGGAATGGCGAGGGAGGCCATCGAGCGCGCAGGCCCCGCCATGGACGCCGCGGCGAGGCTACAGGCTTTGCAGGGCGTGTGCGTGACCCCGCTGCTGGGCATCGGGCTCGCGGCCGGGATGTTCGGCGGATGGACCCTCGCGATGCGCCGCTACCGCGCGCTCGTCACCCCCGAACGGTGGGCCCGAGCCCCCCTCGTTCCTGGCGCGCCCGCGCGCTGCCGCTGCTGCGGCGCCGGGCTCCCGGAGCAGTGGGGCGCCATCGTGGAGTGCGGGTTCTGCCGCACCCACAACCTCCTCGACCGGGCCGTCATCGACCAGCGCGAGGCGCTCCTGCTGAGCGAGACGGCGCTGCACCAAGCGCGAGCGGCGGGGGTGATCGCGCGCGCCAACGAGTTCAGCGCGAGCTTCGGGCAGTGGTCCCTCGCGGGCGCGGTGTACGGCGCCGTGGCGGGTGGCGTCGTGGGCTACGCGCTCGCGCTCGCCCTGGCCTAGCGCGCCCGCACCTCGTAGATCGAGTACCCGCTGGTCACCCTGAACGCGCCCGGCGCCTCGTTGCCGGCCTCGAGCGCCGCGATCGACCGCTCTCGCAGCGACGCCCACGCGCCCGGGCGCGACGAGAGGGCCCGCTCCGCGAAGCGCCACACCGGGTGGTGGGCCTCCTGCTCGGCGAACCACGCCTCGGCCGATGGGGCCTCGAAGCGCAGTGACGAGTCGGACGAGGTGACGCGCGCGCCATGCGGGGCGAAGAGGGCCGCCACCTGGGCGGGGTCGCCCCAGGGCGGCGGCGGGCGCGGGGGTGCGCCGGAGAGTTCCATCAGCGCCTGGCGGAGCAGCATCCCCGCTTCGGAGATGGCGCCCGTCGGGTGCCAGGCCGTGATCACGGCGCGACCGCCCGGGGCCAGCGCGCGGACGATCTCCGCGGCCGCGCGCTCGGCCGAGTCGGAGAAGATCACCGCGAAGACCGAGAGCACCAGATCGAAGGAGCCGCCGTCGAAGGGCAGCGCCTCGGCCGCGCCGACCGCCGTGCGGAGGGTGAGCCCCTCGGCCCTCGCCCGCCCCGCAGCCACCGCCACCAGCCGGGCGGAGGGGTCGAGCGCCGTCACCACCGCGCCGCGGCGCGCGGCCGCGAGGGCGGCGTTGCCAGTGCCGCAGCCGAGGTCGAGCACGCGCTCCCCGGGCCTCGGCGCCGCGCGCTCCAACGCGGCCTCGGTGGCGTCGACGAGCTGCTCGGCCGTGCGTTCGTAGGTCCCGTCGCCCCAGTCGATCATGGGCGCAGGGATACCACCGCCGGGGCCCGCGCTACGATGGCCGGCACCATGCCCAAGGCCCCCCACGCGGACGCGGTCCGCGCGTTCACGGACATTCCCAACGTCGGCAAGGCGATGGAGCGCGACTTCGAGAAGCTGGGCTTCACCTCGCCGCAGCAGCTCGCCGGGCAGGACGCCTTCGCCCTCTACCGGCGCCTCTGCGCGCTCACCGCCACGCGCCAGGACCCCTGCGTGCTCGACACCTACCTGGCCGTGGTCGACTTCATGAACGGTGGCGCCCCGAAGCCCTGGTGGGCCTTCACCGAGGACCGCAAGCGACGTTACCCGACGCTGTAATCGCACCCGCGCCGCGGGTCGAAGAGCGCGAGGTCCTGCTCGGGCAACGGACCATCGAGGTGGATTCCGCGCCGAAGGATGAGGCCGTGGACGTTGGCGATCCCCCTCTCGACGATGAAGCCCGGCGACGACGCCGGAGCGTCCTGGCAGAGCTCGGCGGCGCACGCGCTCCCGAGCGAGCGGCCCATCACCACGACGGGCACCTCCCCTGCCGCGGTGCGCGCGGCGGCGAGCACCGCGTAGGCGTCGGTGAGGCAGGTGCGCAGCGTCGGGACGCCGTCGCTCGCGCCGTAGCCGCGGCAGTCGACCACCGCGAGGGCGATGTCGAGCTCCGCGTAGTTCGAGCCCACGGCGTCGTAGTCGGCCACGACCTCGCCGTTGCCGTGGAAGAGCAGCACCATCGCGTGCGCACCGGGGGCGCGGTGCACGCGCTGGTGGAGCGAGACCCCGGGCGCCACCTAGACGCGCAGGTCGCGCGCGCCTTCCGGCGGCGGGCTCGCGTCCCGACGCGGGAAGAACAACGAGCGGTTGAACTCGGCGGAGTCGAAGAGGGAGGACACGGCCCGCGACGATAGCGCCCTCTGCCGACGGGCGTCAGCGCGGCGGACCGCTCTGGCGGGCTAGACCTTCGATGCGAGGCCGAGCGGCGTGCCCGGCGGGTGCGGGTGGCGCGTCGCTGACTTGACCGGCACCGCCAGACGCACCGACGATTGCGCGATGAGCCATTGGGGGGTCGCGCTCACGTGCGCGCTGGGGATGGCGTCGGGCTGCGCGAGGGTCCAACCCCTTCCGCTACAGCTCCCCTCGCGGGACGCCCCGATAGAGCAACGGATCGTGGCCTACCGCCGGTACGCGGCGATGCCTCATGTCGGAATGAATGGTTGGGCGATGCGCATCGGCAACGGGCCCGTGGGGAGTCTCACCGAGGACCGCCCCTACCTCGCCAACGCACGCGAGGCGGAGGACGCCCTCCACGCGCGCGACAACCAGCTCTCTCTCGGGTGGGCCTTCATGGGCACGGGCCTGGCGGTCACCGTCGTCTCGCTGGTGGTGGGCCTCGTCTCCTTGCGGTCGATCGGCACCGACCACGAACCGATCTCCCTCGTACCGTCCGCAGTCGCCATGGGCGGAACGCTCATCGCGTTGCCGGGTGCGTTCATAATCGGAGACGCTCAGCGGAGGGTTCCGCCCGCGGCCGAGGCATACAATCGCTGGCTCTGGCGCGCGCTCACCTTGCCGAACGACGTACCCGCCCCCTGAGGTACCAGCCGCCCCGCTGCACTCGTACCGTTCCACCGGGGACTTGAGGGGTTGAGACGCTCTCTCGCAACGCACCAACGGCTGGTCGTGCGCCCCTGCCTGCCGATCGCGTAGGCCCCGCGTGCGCCGAGAGAGAAGCACCGCCAGGGCGCGAGGGGCGCAAGGGAGGAGATGAAGATCGTCAGGGCTGAAGAGGCGACGCGGTGAAGAACGCGGCGTCGTACACCCCGTCAACGCCTGCTCCAGGTTGAAGGCGCGGTGATACGCTGCCCGGCCATGAGCGCCGAGGGGAAGGGCAGGAGGGGACCGTCTCCGCGGGCGTGCTCGGCGGGACGCTCGACGCCGCGGGTCGCCCGTGCGGGCTGGACGTCGTCCCTTCCGCCGCTCGCACGTGGCTGCAGTCCGCGGTGGTCGGCCCGGTGCGGCAGACGGCGCAGCTGCGCGACAGCGACGACCAGGCGCTCACCCGCGCCGACGGCGACGTGGAGCTGCGGGCGCTGCCGGGGGGGTTAGGTGCGCCAGACGATCCACGCGGGGGCGCGGCTGATGCGCCTGGCGTGGCCGAGCGACGGCGCGCTGCTGGCGGACGTGGACGAGCGCCGCGTGGCGCGGGCGTGGCGGGTGCAGGGCGGCGCGTCGGCTGGGGCGACCGATCCGCTGGGGGCGATGGTTTGGCTCCACGGGGGCGGCGCCTCCGGGCTCTTCACGCTCGACGACCCGACGACGTCGAGGGTGTGGTCGCCGTCCGCGGGCGCTCCTCGCTCGTTGCCTTTCGGGATGTGGCCCGCCGTCGGGTCGCGTCGTTCGGTCGACGGCACCGTGGCCTGCGGAGTCGTGCGCGCGCCCTCCGGCGTGAGCGGGGTGGTGGTGCGGGTGACCGACGGGGAGGTGCTCGCCACCGCGCCGGGCGTCCACGGGTGCGCGATCTCGGCCGGGGGCGACCACGTCGCGTGGACGACACACGAATCGCCGACCGCGCGGGTGCAGTCGCTCCGCGGCGGCGGGGCGAGCTCGTCGGCGGTGACCGTCGGTGCGGGCTACGTGCAGGCGTCGGCGCTCTCCCCGGACGGGTCTTTGCTCGCGACGTGCGCGGCGGCGCTGCTCCCAGGGCGCTCGCGCCGTCGGTGAGGGTCGACGCGATGGCGTTCTCGCCGGACGGTTCACTGCTGGTGGTAATGACGCGCGGCGTGGTGGATGGGTCGTTTCAGGTGGCGGAGGTCTGGGCGGTGCCCGCGGCCGCAGCGCCCGGATGGACTCCGCCAACGACGCGGACGTAGAGGGGGGTGGGTAGCCTTCAGACCGCGGGAGTTGGCGTGCCCCCTCGTAGGCCCTCATCGTTGCCCTCATCGAGCACCTGGTTCGCGTCGCCGGTCGCCGAGCCAGCCAGAATCCGGTCTATCCTTCTCACGGTCGACTGCTGGCGTCAGGTTGCCAAGCCCGCGGACCGATCGATCGATCGACCAGCGATGATGTCGGCCGCGAACCATGGATGAACCTACGATGCCAAGAGTGGTGAACCAGCTGATCGGGACCGTCGGGAGAGTGGGTCGAGCGGGCGAGTCGACGGTCATCGACTATCGCGGGACCGTCAGGATCTATGACGGCGCGTGGCGCTCCGAGGACAACGTGACGGTCGTGTTGTCCCCTCCGGCAGCCGCCGGGGATACCGCGCTTCTGGCCGCCAGCATCGGCAGGGTGCTGGAGCTGGCCGGGAGCTTCGAACAGGACGCCCCCCCGAACACGACGGTCCGCGGAACGTCCGCTCTCAACATTCTGGTCGGCTGAACGCACCGTTCGGGTCCCCGACGTCCGGGCGTCGCCGCAGACCAACGCGCCCGCCGTCAGGACCCGCGGCGGGTCCCGGGTTCGGCGGCGCTCGCGGTGTGCGCCCGCACGGTCACCCGCTCGGGGTGGCGGTCGCTCTCCAGGTGCACCTCCGAGGCCTCCAGCCCGTGCCGGCGCAGCTCCCCGAGGACCACCCGCAGCCGCGACAGCTTCGAGCGGTACGGCCCCCGGCCGAGCCAGATGTACGTCCCGCCGAGCATCACCGAGAGGTCGCCCGTCGGCTCGCGGTGCACCTCCTGGAGCCGCGACGACGACCCGAGCTGGGCGCTCTCCAGGTCGCCCATGAGGGCCAGCGAGTCGCGCACCTGCTCCCGGGCGCCGTCGGGCCGATCGCGAAACGACTCCCGCGAGAGGCCCGTCACCACCGGCAGGTCGACCGGGTCGCCGGGCTCCGCGCGCTTGAACAGCGTGCCGTCGGCGCTCGCCAGGTAGAGGCCCCCCACCGCGACCAGCGCCGCGGGGGCGCGCTCCTCGACGGCGACCCTCAGGGTGTCCGGGAGCTGCCGGGTCACCGTGGCCCTCGCCACCCACGGGAGCCGCTCGATCTGCCGGGCCGCGCGCTCCAGGTCGACCGCGAGGACATTACTCCCCACGGCAAGCCTCGCGGCGGCGAGCACCTCCTCGCGGGAGCAGTGGGAGATGCCCGTGACCTCCAGGGTGCGGGCGCCGAGCTTCGGGGTGTGCGTGAGCCAGCGGTGGCCGTAGCGACCGGCGACCACGGTGCCCGCGAGGAGCACCAGCACCGGGACGAAGGACAGCCGCTGGGACCACCGCGAGGCCCGCTGGGACCACGGCTCCGAAGGGCGCGCCGGACGGGGGCGCCGGGGGGGAGCATCGGCCGGGGGGGGAGGCTCCCGGGAGACGCGGGAGTTCTGCGGGCGTCCGGGGGGAGTCGAGGGGACGGCGGCCATCGCGAGGACGCATAGCACCAGGAGCGGTGCCCACCGGAAGTTGTCGGCAGGAGCTCAGCCGGGCTTTACCGATGGGGGTAACGACACCCCTCGCTCGATGTCCGCCACGAGGTAGGTGGCCCCGGCGACCCCCAGAGGCAGGAGCACCAGCAGCCCGACGCCGGGGATGAGCAGCAGCAGCGAGGCGCAGGCCCCGAAGCCCAGCACCGAGCGGAAGTTGGCGCGGATGAACGCCACGCGATCGCGCACTCGTACCCCTCGCAGGCCGAAGGGGTAGTCGAGGAGATCCCAGGCCACGACCAGCGACCCGATGATGAACTTCAGCGGCACCGTCACCACAATGGCCGGAGGGAAGACCAGGTCGAGCAGCAGCAGCGCCCCCAGAACCGGCAGACTCACCGCGAGGCCCGCGAGGGTCACCCGCAGCCCCCGCCACGCGGTCTCCAGCCACCCCCCGTCGGGTCGGTCGAGCCCGCCGAGGGAGAGGTCGAGCGTGCGGGAGAGGTGGTCGAGCGCCCACCCGGAGGCAGGCTGGGCGAGGGAGAGCCCCAGCAGCGCGCCGACGCCCACCGAGACGCCGCCGACGGCGATGGCCTCCAGCACCCCGACGATCTGCCAGAGCAGCGAGACGTCCCCCCGCAGCGGGGCCGAGAGCCGCCAGGCCGCCCACCACCCGAGGCCCGCGAAGGTCGAGACCATCAGCACGGCGAGCAGCGCGGGGACGACCGCGTGGGGCCAGAGCTTCGGGTTGCGGGCGACCCACTGCGCGCCGCGGACGAAGCTGCGGGCGCCGAAGGTGAGCGTCGGAGGTCGGAGCGACAGCGCGGTCATGGTGGGTATTCTGGCCCACGCGCCCCCCTTACGGGGAGCGCCCGTGGTGATCGCCGGAATCTCACCGCCAGGATATGTTGCGGGGCCTATGGCCCTGCGGCATCGTGGACATCGGACCGTAGTGGCCCTGCTCGGGGCGGCGCCCATGATGGCGCTGGCGATCTATTGGATGAACCGCTCGCCGTGGCCCGGCAGCGAGGGGGCCCAGGGGCCGATGACCGCCCAGGGCCTCTACCAGCAGGCCGCGAGGGAGAGCCAGGACGGCAACCGCGCCGCCACCGAGAGGCACCTGCGCATGGCGCTCGAGGTCATCGCCCGCCCCGACGCGAGCGCCAACGACCGGCGGTGGGAGCTTCGCGTGAGGTCGTCTCTGGCCACGATGGTCTCGGCCCGCGGTGAGCTCCGCGAGGCCAGGGAGATCGCCGCGCCGGCGTGCAGCATGGGCCCCGACAACGCCCCGCCGGAGGGACTGGTCTCGGCGGGCCTCTGCGACCGGTAGCGCCGGATCAGACCGGCGGTCGCTCTCCGGTCGCGGCGTCGAGGGCGTCCTTCGCCACGAGCCGATGGTGCAGCGCCCTCACCGACTGGTTGATGTCCCCGGCGCCGAGCGCGATCACCACGTCGCCCGGCTGCACCAGCGCCTCGAGGCGGTCGACCACCCGGGCCTTGTCGGCCTCGAAGTGTACTCCCCTGTGGCCGTGGCTCGCGATGGCCTCCGCGAGGCGCTCCCCCGTCGCCCCCTCGATGGGCTTCTCCCCCGCGGCGTAGACCTCGGTGACGATCAGCACGTCGGCCAGGTTGAAGGCCCGGGTGAACTCCTCGAAGAGGTCTCGGGTGCGGGTGTACCGGTGGGGCTGGAAGGCGGCCACCACGCGACGTCGAAAGCCCCCCTTGGCGGCGGTGAGCGTGGCCTCGACCTCCGCGGGGTGGTGGCCGTAGTCGTCGACCAGGGTGATGCCCCGGGCCTCGCCCACGATGGTGAAGCGCCGCTGCACCCCGGCGAAGCTGCGGAGCGACTCGCGGGTGGTGTCCGTCGGCACGTCGAGCTCCTCGGCGACGGCGATGGTCGCGAGGCAGTTGAGCACGTTGTGAAGGCCCGGGACGCGCACCTCGAAGTGCCCGAGCGACTCCCCCCGGCGGCGCACGGCGAAGCTGGTGCTGAGGCCCTCGAAGGTGATGTCGCTCGCGACGTAGTCGGCCTGCGGGTTGGTGCCGTAGGTGACGTGCCGGCGGTCGATGCGGGGCAGGATGGCCTGCACGTGGGGGTGGTCGAGGCAGAGCACCGCAAGGCCGTAGAAGGGAACGCGCGCGGCGAACTCCACGAAGGCGTCGAGCAGCCTCGCGTGGCTGCCGTAGTGGTCGAGGTGCTCGGGGTCGATGTTGGTGATCACCGCGACGGTGGGCGTGAGCTTGAGGAAGCTGCCGTCGGACTCGTCGGCCTCGGCCACCAGCAGCTCTCCGGTGCCCGCGCGGGCGTTGGAGTTGATGGCGTTGAGCTTGCCGCCGATGACCACCGTGGGGTCGAGGCCCGCGGCGGAGAGTACCGTGGAGACCAGCGAGGTGGTGGTGGTCTTGCCGTGCGATCCGGCGATGGCGATGCCGTACTTCAGCCGCATCAGCTCGGCGAGCATCTCCGCCCGGGGGATCACCGGCACGCCGTTGTGCCGGGCCAGCGCGACCTCGGGGTTGTGCGCGGAGACGGCCGAGGAGTAGACGACCACGTCGGCGCCCGCGACGTTCTCCGGGCGGTGCCCCTCGTGGGTGATGGCGCCCAGCGAGGCGAGGCGGCGGGTGATGTCGGTGGCCTTCAGGTCGGAGCCCGACACCGTGTACCCGAGGGTGAGCAGCACCTCCGCGATGCCCGACATGCCGATGCCCCCGAGGCCGACGAAATGGATGTGGCGTACGCGTCCGCGAAACATGGGGCGCGGATGTACCCACAAAGCCCCGCCGACCGGAAGCGCCGATCGCGGCCTAGACTAGAGACCGCTCCCCAGCAGCCTGCGCGCGGTGGAGAGCCTGGCGTCTCGCTGCGCCATCTCCTCCACCGAGGTGAAGGAGAGGTCGGCCTCGACCCGGTAGGTTCCCTCGAAGGGGTCGGGGGGGTGGCCCCGCCAGTCGTCGGGGGAGAGCATCGAGAAGTAGTGCTTCGCCCCCTCCCCCTCGCCCTTGCGGTAGAGGTGATAGGTCTGCCCTGGGATCTTCTGGAAGCGGCACTCGGCCGTGTGAAGCACCGCATCCCGGCGGGCCTTCTCCAGAATCTCCCTCGCCTGCTCCTGCAGCGCCCTGATCTGCTCGGCGATGAGCCCGAGCTTGTCGGCGGTGGCCGCCCCGATGAGGGCGTTGGCCTGGGCGATCTCCCTGGCCACGTCGACAAGCTCGATCGCCGGCGCCATCCGGCTCTGCCCGTAGGGTGATGTGGAGGCCGCGCCCTCGTGCTTGGGTCCTGAGTACCTGGTCAGTGAGTCGCTCATGTCTTGGTCGCTTCGATGGTGGCCGACGCCCTCCGGGCTCGCAACCCGCGACACGATCGCGAACGCTTGTGCCGACCCCGGGCAACCACTGACAATCCGCGCCCCTGTAAACCCCCGAGAGGAGCCCACACGAGAGCCGCCATGAAGCACACCCTCCACGATCCGCCGCTGTCCGAGTCCGACCCGCAGATCGCCTCGCTCATCCGCTCGGAGGACGAGCGCCAGCGCGACAAGCTGCGGATGATCCCGAGCGAGAACTACGCCTCCCGCGCCGTGCAGGAGGCCTGCGGCTCGTCGCTCAACAACAAGTACTCCGAAGGGTATCCCCGCAAGCGCTACTACGAGGGCCAGCAGTTCATCGACCCCATCGAGGAGGCCGCCCGCGACCGCATCAAGGCCCTCTTCGGCGTCGACCACGCCAACGTGCAGCCCTACTCCGGCTCGCCCGCCAACCTCGCGGTCTACTTCGCGTTCTGCAAGCCCGGCGACACCGTCATGGGCCTCGGCCTCCCGCACGGCGGCCACCTCACCCACGGCTGGAGCGTCTCCATCACCGGCAGTTACTTCAAGAGCGTCGCCTACTCGGTGCGCCGCGACGACCACCGCATCGACATGGAGGAGGTCACCCGACTCGCGAGGGAGCACCGGCCGAGGCTCCTCTTCTGCGGCGGCACGGCCTACCCCCGCACCTGGGACTTCCCAGCCTTCGCGGCCATCGCGAAGGAGGTCGGCGCCATCCTGGTCGCGGACATCGCCCACATCGCCGGCCTCGTGGTCGGTGGCGCGCACCCCTCGCCCGTCGGCCACGCCGACATCATCACCAGCACCACCCACAAGACCCTGCGAGGGCCGCGAGGGGGGATGATCCTCTGCGGAGCGGCGCACGCGTCGGCCATCGACAAGGCGGTGTTCCCGGGGCTGCAGGGCGGGCCGCACGAGGGCAACATCGCGGGCATCGCCGTGGCCGCGAAGGAGGCCGCGACGGAGGGCTTCCGCGCCTACGCGAAGCAGGTGGTCACCAACGCGAAGGCCCTCGCGGCGGCCATGACCGAGCGGGGCTACTCCCTGGTCAGCGGAGGCACCGACAACCACCTGCTGCTGGTCGACCTCACGGCGCAGAACATCCCCGGGAAGAAGGCCGCCAAGGCCCTCGACCTCGCGGGCATCGAGCTCAACTACAACAGCGTCCCCTACGACCCGAGGAAGCCCTTCGACCCGTCGGGCGTGCGCCTCGGCACCCCGGCGCTCACCTCCCGCGGCCTCGACGAGAAGCACATGGTTCAGGTCGCCGAGTGGTTCGACCGAGCGGTGAAGGCCGCCGAGGACGAGACCGCCCTCACCGCCATCGCGGCGGAGGTGAAGCGCCTCCTCGCGGACTACCCCGCCCCGGGCCTTCTTACCTGATCTGGTAACCCAAACTCAGTACGCGACGCCCATCGAGCTGGCGCGCGCCCGCACCCGCCGGGTGATCACCCCGGCGATGTTGTTGGTCGGCGCCGCCATCGGGGCCGCCCCTGGGCCGCGTCCGGCGCCGGCGCTCTCCGCCGACGCCACCTCGGCGGCGCGCGCGGGCCTCGCCAGTCCGCGGCGGGAGAGCACGTCGGCCCCCTCGCTGCGCTCCTCTTCGGTGAGCCTCCGGTCGGAGACGTACACCCGGCCGCCCTGGCGGAGGATGGTCTGCGTGCGGCCGTCGGCGAGCTGCTGGTCCTGCGCGTAGGTGAGCGCGGTCATCATGCCGTGGGTGCGCTGCGCGATGGCCGCGAACTCCGACCGGCCGCGCGCGTCGAGGCCGCTGCACTCGATGGTGCTCACCTCGATCTGGTGGTCGGCGGCGTAGCGCACGAGGCCGTTGTGGTCGTGCTCGGGGTAGCGCTGCGCCGGGGCGTCGCCGACCAGGAAGACCATCCGCGCCGAGCGCTCTCCCCAGTTCATCTCGTGCAGGGCGAGCGCGAGGCCCGCGTCGACGTCCTCGGGGTAGTCGCCGCCGCCCTGCGCCGTGACGCCCATGAGGGCGGTGTGCATCTGGTCGAGGTCGCCGGTGAGCGGGACCATCCGAGTGGGCTCGGCGTCGCCGCGGTCGCGGTAGATCACCAGGCCGACCCGAAGCTCGGGCCGCGGGTTGCCCGAGGCGATCTGGTTGGCGATGTTCCAGATGTGCTGCTTGACGGGCTCGATCTCGTCGCCCATCGAGCCGGTGGCGTCGAGCACGAACACCACGTCGATGTGCGGCCGCGCCACCTGCACCGGGTGCCGGAACACCGGGTTGTACCGCTGCGCGCTCGCCGGGGCCGAGGCCGCCATCGCCGCCATCGCCACGCCCACCATCAACCGCCGCACCCACCGCAAACGCGACTGCACCATCACGACACCCATGGCCGCGAGCTGCGCCCCCGGAACCCTCTCCGGGGCGGCGCGCTCCGCGTGCTGTGATGGCTGGAGACGCGCGTCCCTCGCGATCGGTCTACGGGGTCTTCGTGATGAGCTTGTCGACCGCATGCACCGGCGCCCGGTCGCCCTTCATCAGGTGCGCGATGGCCCCGAGCACCAGCCGCTGCTGGTTGAGCATCGACTGCCCCGCGAAGACCGGCGAGACCACCGACAGCGAGAAGTGACCGCCGCCGCCGGAGACCTCCACCGCCGCGTCGGGGATCTTCGCCAATACCGACTCACGTAAAGCCGCGAGTACGTCGCCCTGGAAATCCGTGTCGTGGTTGGACATTCGTCGCTCCCTCTCAATACCTCGGTACCGACGGGTCGACGCTCGCGCTCCACCCGTCGATGCCGCCGTTCAGGTTGAACACGCTGCGGAAGCCCTTCTGTACGAAGCGCTCGGCCGCCTGGAGGCTGCGTATCCCGTGGTGGCACATGAACACCAGCGGCGACGCGCGGTCCATCGCCAGGATCTCCGTCTCCAGCTCGCGGTCGAGCAGCCGACCACCGCGGATGCTGGCGCGCTCCCACTCCTCGGGGGTGCGCACGTCGATCAGGGCGAAGGGCTCGCTCCGGTCCATCATCTCCTTGAGCCGCGCGGGGCCGATCTGCCGCACCCGGGCCGGCTCGTTGGGGTTCTCGATCTTGAAGCCCGCCCCGCTGGGACCGTTCACGAAGCCGATGTGGATGCCGTCCGCGCGGAAGGCCGACGCCGGGTCGAGGTGCAGCGGGATGCCGCCGAGGTCGACCACGAAGTCCCCCGCGACGGCCTCCCCGAAGTACAGGTCGTGGTCGAACTTGCCCGAGATCTCCATCCGCATGATGGCCCCCTCGGCGCCCATGGTCTTCGCCGCGGAGCGCAGCTCCTTCAGGGCGGCCTCGTCCGCGCTCATCGCCGGCTGCTTGGGGCTCACCGCGTCGGCCCCGAAGAGCGGCCGCAGCTCGCCGCGCGCGTGCATCTCCTTCACGATGTCGGCCCCGCCGATGAACTCCCCGTCGACGTAGAGCTGCGGAATCGTCGGCCACTCCGAGTAGGCCTTCACCCCCTCGCGGATCTCCGGGTCTTCCAGCACGTCCACCGTGTGATAGCTCGGGAGGAAGCCGTCGAGGATGCCCACCACCGAGGCCGAGAACCCGCAGCTCGGGGCCGAGCGGTCGCCTTTCATGAAGAGCACCACCCGGTGGCCCTTGATGGTCTCCTCGATCCTCTTCCGAACGTCGTCGCTGCTCATGGATGGGTCTGTGCTCCTGAAGGGCCGTGTGATCGATTCGTGCATCGCGGTGGACGACCGCGGCGCTTCGCGGGTAACCAATGCCACCGAGCGGCGGCCATATCCACACCCACCGCCGCTCCCACCGGAGCCGCACGCATGAGCCAGGACCTCGCCATTCCCACCGTCGACCTCGACGACCTCCGCGCCGGCGGAGCCCGCCGCGACGCCGCCTGCGCCGCGATCCGCGAAGGCTTCGGCGCCTACGGCCTGGTCTACGTGCGCTCGCACGGCATCGCCCCGGAGACCCTCGACGCCTTCTACGACGCCTTCGTGCGCTTCACCGCGCTCCCTGAGACCGACAAGCGCCGCTTCGCCCGCCCGGAGATCTGGTACCAGCGCGGCTGGACCCCGCCCAACACCGAGCAGGCCGTCGCCGGCGGCGGTCAGCCCGACTTCAAGGAGTGCTACTTCGCCGCCACGATGCCGCTCGACCCGGAGTGCAAGACCGAGCACCCGGAGATCTGCGCCGACAACGTGTGGCCCGACGACCCGCGCTTCGCCGAGGTCTATACCGTGATGGGTAACGCCCTCCACTCGGTGGGCCAGGAGCTGCTGCGGGGCGCGGCCGTCGCGCTCGGCCTGGAGGAGCGGAGCTTCACCGACCGCATCGACGGGGCGCCGCACGTCACCCGCGCGCTGCGCTACATCCCGCTCACCCCCGAGCAGGTGGAGCAGGGCGTGCTCTGGGGCGAGGAACACACCGACTTCAACCTCCTCACGCTGCTCCCCGGCGGCCGCTTCATCGACCCCAGCGGCCAGCGCTGCCCGCCGCCCGACCCGCACAGCGGGCTCTACCTCCGCACGCGCGCCACGGCCGAGCACCCCGCGGGCCGCAAGGTGCGCGGCGCCGCCCCGCCCGGGTGCCTCGTCGCCCAGGTCGGGCAGCAGTGGGAGATCCTCACCGGCGGTACCTTCCAGGCCACCCCCCACGTCATCACGGCCCCGAAGGCGCCGGGCTACTCCAGGCTCTCGTCCGCGCACTTCGTCCACCTGCACCCGCACCAGGTGCTCACGCCGCTCGGGCCCTTCCGCAACGAGCAGACCGTGCGCGCCTACTCGCCGCCCGTGCTCGCCGGCACCTACGACCTCAAGACCCTGGTCGACATCGCCCTCGCCCCGCCCGCCGCGCTCAACAGCCTCGGCTACCGGCACTACGACCGGCTCGCCGAGCAGCGCGCGATGCCCCGCTGAGCCTTCACCCCGCGGAGACGGCCTCGGGCGCGAGGCACGCGTCGAAGCCGTCCTGCACCTGCTTCAGGAAGCCGTCGTCCACGTCGCGGAAGATCAGCACCGCGCGGCAGCCCTCGTCCGCCTCGGGCCACTCGTCGAGGATCACCGACGGATACACCACGTGCTGCACCGCGTGGACGATCACCGGCCCGCGCTCCCCGGCCACCTTCAGCATCGCCTTGCAGCGCAGCATCTTCTCCCCGTGAAACTGCGTGAGCAGCGACAGCCACATGGAGAACGCCGTCCAGCGCATGGTGCGCGGGCGCGTGACGGCCAGCACGCGCACCTTCGAGTGCCTCGGGGCCGCGCTCACCACCCAGCGGCCCTTCGCCTCGGGCGAGGCCGCGATCAGGCCCCGCACCCGCTCGCTGGAGAGGTTGGCCGCGAGCCGCCCTCGTAGCCTCGCCGGCTCGACCGCCCCGTGGCTCGCCACGTCCACCGAGGCCGCGGGGTTGATGGCCGAGAGCTGCGCGACCAGCGCCCGGGTGCGCTCGTCCCCGGCGAGCTCGGACTTGGTCACCACGAAGTGATCGGCCGCCACCGCCTGCTGCAGGGCCTCGACGTGATCGTCGAGCTGCCCCGCGCCGTGCGTCGCGTCGACGACGGTGACCACGCCGTCGAGCTCGAATCGCGCGAAGAGCCGGTCGTCGCCTGTGAGCGTCGCCAGCACCGGCCCCGGGTCGGCGAGCCCGGTGGTCTCCACGATCACCCTCGCGAAGGGCGGAACCTCCCCGGCGTCGCGTCGACGGTCGAGGTCGGTGAGGGTCTCGACGAGGTCGCCCAGCACCGCGCAGCAGACGCAGCCGCCGCCCAGCACCATCACCCGGTCGTCGACCTTGCGCACCAGCAGGTGGTCGAGCGCGATCTCCCCGAGCTCGTTGATCACCACGGCGGTGTCCGCGAGCTCCGGGCGCCCGATGAGCGCGTTGAGCAGGGTGGTCTTGCCCGCGCCCAGGAAGCCCGTGAGCACCATCACCGGAATCCGCGGCCGCTCGGGGATCATCGCGGACACTCTACGCCGGTTGCGGCCCGAGGCGGTCGGCCCGTAGATTCCGCCGCCAGGATGGACCTCCGACGAACGCTGGGCCCGGCCGCGCTGCTCGCCGTGCTCGGCTCGTGCAGCGGCCACAACGACGAGGTCGACCAGTCGGTCGGCGAGCTGGTGGTCTGCGGCAGCGGGCCGACCGTCGAGGGCATCGACGTCTCGCAGTGGCAGTCCACGGTCAACTGGCCGATGGTGCGCGCCGCGGGCAAGCGCTTCGCCATCGCGCGCATCCTCCACTGGCCCACGCGAGACACTCAGTTCGACCGCAACTGGCGGGAGATCCGCGCCAACGGCCTCATCCGGGGCGCGTACATCTACTTCGACCCTCGCTACGAGGTGGCCGCGCAGGCCGACATCGTGGTGCGCGCGGTGGGCCGCCTCGGCCAGGGCGACCTCCCCGTGACGCTCGACATCGAGCAGCCCCCGCCGGGGCTCCCCTCGCCCACGCGCTACGCCGCCATGGTGCGCGACCTCGCCGACCGCATCGAGGCCGGCACCGGCCGCCGACCCATGATCTACACGGGCCGCTACTACTGGCCGAGCTATGTGCAGAGCACGGCCTTCCGCGACCATCCGCTCTGGCACGCGCAGTACACGACCACGCAGCCCTGCCCCTACATCGCCGACGCGTGGCGTAACTGGGCCTTCTGGCAGTACTCCTCCACCGGCCGGGTGAGCGGCATCAGCGGCAACGTCGACCTCGACCGCTTCAACGGCACCTACGCCGAGCTCCAGCGCCTCGCGGGCTTCCCCGCTCCCACGGTCGATGCCGGAACGCCTCGCGACGTCCCCGTCGTGCGTGACGTCCCCGCCGCCTCGGATGCTCCCATCTCCCGCGACGTCCCCGTCGTGCGCGACGTCCCCGCCGCCTCGGACGCTCCCGTCGCGCGCGATGTCCCCGCGGTGATCGACGTCAGCCCCTCTGCCGATCTCGGTGCGACCGCCGACGTATCCGCCGTCGTCGATGCGGGCGCCCCCGACTCTGGCGATCGGGACGTCGTGGCCATGGACGCCGACGTCCCCTCGACCGACGTCGCGATGGGCGACGGCGGCGAGGCGCCTTCACCGCCTCCCGCTGCCGACGAGGGCGGATGCGGCTGTCGCGTGGGCCGCGGCTCTGCGCCGTCGCCCCGCGCCCCGACAGCCTTCTCGCTGCTGCTCGCCGGAGCGATGCTCCGCTCTCGCCGACGTCGCCGCGACTGATCACCTCCCTCCCCGCTCACCTCTCACCCCGCAGCACTGGAGACACCCGCCATGACCCTTCGAGGAAAGACCCTGTTCATCACCGGCGCGAGCCGCGGCATCGGCCTCGCGATCGCAAAGCGCGCCGCCCGCGACGGCGCCAACATCGTCATCGCGGCGAAGACCGCCGAGGCCCACCCGAAGCTACCGGGGACCATCTACTCAGCCGCCGAGGAGATCGAGGCCGCGGGCGGCAAGGCCCTGCCGCTGGTGGTCGACGTGCGCTCCGAGGAGACCGTGCTCGCCGCGGTCGCGAAGGCCGTCGAGACCTTCGGGGGCATCGACATCCTGGTGAACAACGCCAGCGCCATCAGCCTCACCGGGACCCTCGAGACCCCGATGAAGCGCTACGACCTCATGCACCAGATCAACCTGCGCGGCACCTTCCTCTGCTCGCAGGCGTGCCTCCCCCACCTGCTCAAGGCGAAGAACCCCCACGTCCTCAACCTCTCGCCTCCGCTCAACATGGAGGCCCGCTGGTTCGCCGGCCACGTGGCGTACACCATCGCGAAGTTCGGCATGAGCATGTGCGTGCTCGGGATGGCCGAGGAGTTCCGCGGGCGCGTGGCCTTCAACGCGCTCTGGCCCCGCACCGCCATCGCCACCTCCGCGGTGCAGAACCTCCTCGGCGGCGAGGACACCATCGCCGGATGCCGCACCGTCGACATCATGTCCGACGCCGCCTGGGAGGTCTTCCAGCGCCCCGCCGCGGACTTCACCGGCCACTTCCTCGTCGACGAGGACTTCCTCCGCACCACCGGCGTCACCGACTTCGAGAAGTACGCCGTCACCCCCGGGGCGCCGCTGGTCCCGGACTTCTTCCTCTGACCGACGCGAGCGCCGCGGCGATCGCCCCCCGC
>Ga0207969_100106_pt1 | contig 57043 bp, 45 predicted proteins | sample LakWasMet25_LOW6_2_FD_183869 | JGI IMG/M metagenome (GOLD analysis project Ga0207969, IMG submission 183869) | Freshwater sediment methanotrophic microbial communities from Lake Washington under simulated oxygen tension - Sediment Metagenome... | ecosystem: Environmental > Aquatic > Freshwater >...
GTCGGCTGCTCCGCGTGCAGGACGAGCGAGGCCGGCGGATGCTCTTCCGCTTTTATGATCCTCGGGTGCTCAGGATGTACCTCCCGACCTGTCGTCCCGACGAGCTCGACCAGGTCTTCGGGCCGGTGGAGTTCTTCCTGCTGGAGGCCGAGGAGACGGCGCACATCGTGGAGTTTCGCAACCAGCGCGGCGTGCTGGCTCGGAGCGAGGTGCGCTCGGAGAAGCGCCTCGCGTGGCTGGGGGACTACCTCCGCAGGAGCCGCGAAGAGGACGCCCCGAAGGGCTGAGCTCAACGGATGATCGTGCGGTGCGAGGCGTCGAACTCGGGGCCGATGCACACGAGCGCGGTCTCGGTCGCGACGAAGATCTCCCCGGAGGTCGTGAGCACCGGGGCGGTCACGAAACCTTCGCCCGGCAGCTGAAAGAGCGTGGCCGATCGGCCCTCGGCATCCATGATCCCGACGATGTCGTCGACGGCGATCAGGAGCCATCCCTCGGCGGTGACCGAGGCCTTCGGGCGACCCATCGGCGGCGCGAACTCCCAGAGCTGATCGCCCATCGGGCTGAAGGCCGTGATGCGGCTGTCGGTGACCACGAAGACCCGATGGTCGGCCGTGATGATGGGCGGCACCCGGGTGTCGGCGGCGTCGTCGGGGAGGCGCACGGAGAACACCTGCTCGCCCTGGGCGTTGAGCATCCAGAGGCGCGGGCCCTCGCTCGTGCGAACGATCAGGTAGGCGCGACCGGCCTCGCCCAGGGAGATCGCGCGGGGCTCGAAGGTGCCGCGGAGGAGCTGCTTCGTCGAGAGGTCGAAGCCCACCGTGAGGAGGTGGTCCCTCCAGGCGACCACCACCCGGTCGTCGGACATCGCGGCGAACGCGTCGCCCGCGCACTCGACCTCCAGCGCTCCTGGCGTCTTCGCCGATCGCAGGATGCCCTCCGGGGAGGCGTCGACCGGCGATCCCGGCTCGATCACCTCGACGGCGAGGCGGGTCTTCTGCTTGGGCCGCGCCTCGGGGTTGCCCGCGAACTCGACTCCCACGACGACCACGCGGGGGCCGCGCACGCCGACGAAGGGATAGGTCGCGCCGTCGGCGAGGTGCAGCCCGTACGACCAGCGGGTGCGGCCCGTGTCGAGCGGCGCGGACACCAGGTACCCGTCGCTGTTGACCCACAGGAACGCCCTCTCGTCCGGCGAGATCACGATCGGGCTCGGCCCCGCCCGGCCCGCCCGTCGGGGGCTCCCGTTGAGGCCGAAGAGCTGCCACACCGGCGCCTGCACCAGGATCGCGTCGCGGTGCTGGAGCACGCTGTGGGCACGAGTGTCGGGGCGCAGCGGCGTCGCGAAGCGCTGGGCCCAGGTGACCGAGAGGGGGTCGCGGAGGGCCGCGTCCAGGCGGCTGTTCTGTCGGCCGTCGGCGAAGGGCTGGGTGGGCCCGGTCGGCGTGGCCCGCGGGGGCGCCGGGTCGAAGCGCTCAGGGTAGCTCGCGGCCCGGATGGGCTGGGGCTCGACCTCGCTCACCTCGGCGGGCTTCATGAACGCGATGCGCGAGAGGGTCGTCATGCTCGGCCTCAGGAGTCCAGGAGGTCGACCACGCGGAGGTCGTCGACGGTGAGAGACGACACGATCGCACGGATGTCCGCGACCTCGATCTTCGACGCGGACTTGTACGCGCCGATCATGGACGGGAAGGCCAGCAGGAAGGCCTCCTCGAAGCCGCCCGGGCTGTCCGCCGTGAGCGTGCAGGTGGTGCTGCTCACCCAGCGATCGAGGTGGGCCTTGAAGCGCGCCGCGTGCGCTTCGAGCGAGCGCACCTGCCGCCGGAAGCGCAAGAGATCGATGGTGACGTCGGTGCGCGTGACGAGCGCCGCGGCGTCCGTCGCGTCGGTGCCGTCGGTGCCGTCCATGTCCGGGACGGCGACCGCGATGGCCTGGGCGCCCACCACCGACTCCTGGCGCAAGTCGTGGTTCTCAGGGTCCGCGGCCTCGAAGGCGGAGAGCTGCGTGTCGATGATCGACAGCGAGGCCTTCGCCCGTGCGGTCCAGGTCCCGCGCGGACTCGGCTCGGGCGCGATGACCGCGGGACCGACCATGTCCGCGAGCGCGGTGATGCGCGCGGCGAGGTCGAGCGCCTCCTTCGACTTGTACTTCGTCAGCAGGCCCTTGATGCGGTTGAACACGGCCCCGGTGCGGTGCGCAGGGGGCACCAGGTTCTCCCAGGTCGCGACCTCCGGGAGGTCACCCTCCAGCGGGAGCGGATCCCACTCGGCCTTCGTCGGCGAGCCTGCCTTGCAGCTCACGGTGAAGTGCGGCGCGTGCGCGTTGGCGACCTCGGTCACGGTGGTCTCGTGCTTGGCGCGACGCTCCTTCAGGGCCTTGGCCTGCTCCTCCAGCCGGCGGACGTAGAACAGCGCGCCGAGCTTCTTGCGGGCCGCCTCGGCGCGGGTGCGGAGGCCGTTCGCGGGGCCCTGGGCGAAGCCCCCGTTGGCCGGTTCGTTGAGCCAGGCGTCGCACTGGTCGCGGAGGGACTGCACGTCGTTGTACCGATCGAGGACCGGGGTGTCCGGCAGCGTCCCGTAGTGGGTAAGCGTGGCGTTGATCGCCTGATACGAGGGGCCGGTGCGCGACCAGGAGCCGCGCACGTCGATGGTGGGCTCGGCGGACGGGCCGACGAGCGCGTCGAGCTTCGCGGCCTTGTCGGAGTGGGTCCAATCGATGGCGTGGTAGTCGGTGATCTTCGACTCCACCGCGGTCCAGATGGCCTCGTCCTTGAACTCGCCCAGGTCGTTGCGCCAGTCGTCGAGCTTCTTGATCTCGGTCACCGCCGAGACGAGCACCCTCGGCGAGAAGTGCACCAGGCAGCGCTTGAAGGCCCACTCCTGGGGAGTGCCCTTGCCGTGCGTGCCCTTGAAGATCCAGGTGTGGTTGAGCTTCCGGGGCTGCGGCGCGTCGAGGCGCCGGGGCGCGAGCGCGATGGACTCCGCGAGCTTCTTCAGGTCCGTCTCCTGCTCATAGCTCACGCCCCAGGCCTGCAGCTTCACCCGCACCGTGACCATGAGGATCCCGTCGTAGGGATCGCTCGCAGGAGGGTCCTCCCGGCTCGGGAGGGTCTTCAGCGCGAACGCGTCCGCGCCGATGGCGTAGAGGTAGAGATCGACCTTGCCCCGGTTGGCGGTGAGCGGCGCGCGGGCGGCGAGCGCGACGTCGTTGGCGGCCGGGTTGACCGGCCAGAAGGCGAAGTGACGCTTCGCCTCGTGGGTCGCGTCGTAGGGCGGGAGCCAGTAGTCCGCGTACTTCGTCCCCAGCTTGACCTTCATCCCGGTCCGCACGACGAGCCGCACCCACTCCGCCGCCTGCCAGAAGTAGCGGTTGTGCAGCGCGTGGTTGCCGTTCATCAACGGCGAGTTGTCTTCCTGGAACTCCTTGGTGCGTCCGTCGAGCTCGAAGGGGTCGCCCGGCAGCGTCGAGTAGAAGCTCGCCTGGCCGAAGGACGCCGCGTTCCAGCGCTCGTTGTACTCGTCCGGCAGGGCGCTCTGGTGGCCGTGCTCGTGGGCGTTGACGAAGCCGTTGACGGTGCCCGAGTCCTGCGGCGCCGAGTTGCCGGTCTCTCCGGTGCCGTCGTGCCCCGAGCGCCAGTCGCGCGCCCCCTTGGAGGCGTCCGTGAGCACGATGCGGAAGTGCGCCTCGGCCTCGGGCGTGACCTGCATGAAGGTCATCACCGACACCTTGAGCGGCTTCGTCGTGTCCTTCGGCAGCAGCTCCGCGCGCTTCTGGTCGTTCTTCGCGTCGAGCCCGTTGAAGCGGTCGAGCACGTTGCGCACGAAGGCCACCTGATAGGCGTCGATGGCCATGCCGACGGGCGCGATGGTCGCGTCGAAGCATAGCCGGTGAAACCAGAGGTTGAGCGCCAGCTCGGTGGGCTTGCCGTCCACCTCGGCCACGCCGCAGCAGCGCAGCAGCGCCATGTCGAAGCGCCCGATGGACCCCGTGGAGCCCGCGTCGAGGTACTTCCCGAAGCGGGCCATGTAGTCCTGGCTGTAGTACGGCTGCACCGCCATGCTGCCGTGGTCGCTCATCGCGGGCGTGCCGGCGCCCTCGAAGTAACGACCCGGCGAGGGCCGGTGGTCCGCAGTCTGCTGGACGAAGTTGGTGGGGTCCGACGGGTCGGGCTCCCACATCGTCGCCGCGCCGATCTGCTTCGTGGTGTCGACCCAGCACACAGCGGCGCGCGCCCCGATCACGTCGTAGTCGAGGTCGGGGAGCGAGCTCGCGACGGTGCGGCGGTCGAAGACGTCGAAGAGGTTGCCCTGCGCCGCGATGAGCCGCGTCCAGCCCGGGTGGTCGACGACGTAGTTCTCGTTCTCCTCCGGCGCGCCCGACGCGGGCTTCTTCGAGTACCAGGGCATCTTCCCCGGGTCGTCGGGCTTGTAGACGCCCTCCTTCGAGGTGTCCGCGAGCGTGTCATCGAAGGTGTGGGCGAAGATCGCGAGGCGGTCGTCGTGCGTCCAGGTGGCGAGGCGCCTGCCGCCCTCGTCGGTGAGCACGATGTCGTCGAGCGAGAAGGTCAGCGGCTTCGCCTTCGAGCTGGGCTTGCTCGCCACCTGCTCGTACCAGCCGAACTCGTGCGGGCTCGCCGAGAGCCGAGCGTAGTAGTTGCGAGAGTTCCAGGACTCCGGGAGGTCGTAGAAGTCCAGCCGCGCGGGGCCCGGCTTCCACTGCTCGTCGGTGGCGATCACCCGAGTGCGCTTCGTCGCCGACTCGGAGTGGACGCACGTCTTCGCAGGCAGCGAGAAGCGCAGCAGCGTCTGCCCGCTGGGCCGCTTGCGCTCCGTGCCGTTGGGGTTGCGCTGGAGGATCCACGGCACGCACTGGAGCGTGTCGTCGCCCTCCACCACCCACCAGTTGGAGCGCACGTCGGGCTTCGTCGACGGCTTCGTGGGCTTGTAGCGGAAGCCCTCGATCACCATCGGAGGAGCGGTCCTGGGCTTGTCGGCGTGGTCGCTGTGGCCATAGCGCCGGTCGAAGAACTCGAACTTCAAGAACTGCCAGTGCGGGTCGAGCACCAGCTTCACCGGGGCATCGACCCTGCCCAGGCTCGCGGCGCGACCGCCGACGGTCATCTTGAAGTGCGCCGGGTCCGCGACCCAGCGGCCGTCGTCGTCGGTGACCTCCCAGTCGGCCTCGCGCAGCGACCACTCCCTGGGCAGGGAGAAGAAGCGCGCGCCGCGGGTGCCCGTGGGGTCGGTCTCCCCGGGCTCGGATCCCCGCTTCGTGGTCTTGGGATCGCCAGGAAGTTCACAGATTACGCGGTTCTTCGAGTCGGCCCCGAGGCGGAGCGTGAGGGTCTTCGCGGAGAGCACCGAGGCGTGACCGATCACCTCAAGGGAGAGCTTGCCGTCGTCGCCCAGCGCAGCATCGATGGCGTGGTCTGGGTGGTCTCCGAGGAGCACCTTCACCGGCGTGCCCTTGGGGAAGGGCCGCTCGTCCCCGTCGGGGTCCTTGAACCTCAGCGTCGCGAAGAGCCGGACGCAGGCCCGGATGGTGTTGCCGATGGTCGAGGGCAGGCCCGTGTTGCCCGCGCGAGCGACGTCGTAGCGCTCCTCGGTGTTGCCGCGCACGCCGCTGCGAACGATCACCCGCGCGGCGTCGAAGAGGGTCTGCGTCGCGACGCAGCGGAGCGTCGCCTCGGGCGCAGGCTCGGTGACGCAGTTCTCCAGCGCGGTGAGCGTGAAGGGCTCGTAGCCGTCGCAGGCCTGGGTGAGGTGCACCACGCAGTCGATGGTGTCCTCGTGAGAGAGGTCCTCCGGCGTCGTCTTGTGCTTGCCGACGACCCCGAGCACCTTGCGGTCCCCGGTCGCCCTGCGCTTCGGGATCTCGAACTCCTCGCCCTCCGGCGCCATCGCCGGGTGCTTGATGGAGAAGCGTCCCCCCTTGAGGTTCGCGTAGTCCCAGAGCTTCACCACCACGGTGACGGCGTCGCCGATGCGGCCCAGCGGCCGACCTCGCCAGTCTGTCTCCTGGTTCCTGAAGCTCTCGATGGTCACATGAGCCGTCATCGATCCATCGCCCTGCTCTCAGCCGCCGTGCGTCCCACCGGCGGCCGCTGTGTCTACCCTGTGAAGGTCTCTCGCAGCGCCGACTGCGTGGAGGCGTCGAGCTCGCCCGTCGCCGCGAGCCCGCGGCTCGTCTGGAAGGCCTTGAGCGCCATCACGAAATCCTCGCTCATGCTCCCGTCGACGGCCCCGAAGTACGCCCCCATCTGCCGCAGCCTGGCCTGCGCGCCCCGCGGGGTGTCCACCGGGTCGAGGTTGCCGAGGTTGAGCTCGAAGCTCTCGCCCGACTCGACAAGCAGCAGCGTGCCGCGCCTGGCCTGCGGGGGGATGGGCACCCGCACGGCGCCCTCCCCGTCGGTGGAGCCGCGGGTCTCTACGCCGTCGATGGTGAGGACGTAGGCGAGGTTGGCGCGCGGCTCTCCGCCCTCGTCGTGCAGCCGGAGGTTGAGCTTCGCGGGGATGTTCTTTACGCGGAAGGTGTGACGCGCCCCGGTGGGGCGGACGTACTCCTTCACGGTCTTCTCGGGGATGGTCACCACGTCGCCCGGGAGCAGCACCGTAGGGTCGCGTCGGGCCTCGCGAATGGCCTTGTTTTCAGGGAGGTTCCAGAGGGTCTCCCAGAAGAAGCCGTAGCTCTCGGCGATGCTCACGAGGCACTCGCCCTGCTGGACCTGATGGGTCGTTGGCATCCGATCGTCCTCCGTAGGCCAGTAGCGGGCGCGGATGACATCCCAGCGCCACTGCGCGGTCAAGGCGCGAGTTCGGAGGGGAGCTTCAGAGGGGGAATCGAGGAGCGCGGGCCGCGCGGAGGAGCCGAGCGGCCCCGGCTGATCACATGTGCGCGATGACGGCGTCGCCGAACTCGGAGCACTTCACCTTCGTCGCGCCCTCCATCTGGCGGGCGAAGTCGTAGGTCACGCGCCTGGCGCCGATGGCGCCGTCCATGCCCTTGATGACCAGGTCGGCGGCCTCCTTCCACCCGAGGTGGCGGAGCATCATCTCGCCCGAGAGGATCACCGAGCCCGGGTTCACCTGATCGAGGTTGGCGTACTTCGGCGCGGTGCCGTGGGTCGCCTCGAAGATCGCGTGGCCGGTCTTGTAGTTGATGTTGCCGCCCGGGGCGATGCCGATGCCGCCGACCTGCGCCGCGAGCGCGTCGGAGAGGTAGTCGCCGTTGAGGTTGAGCGTCGCGATGACGTCGAAGGCCTCGGCGCGGGTGAGCACCTGCTGGAGGGTGATGTCCGCGATGGAGTCCTTGATCATCAGCTTGGACTTCCACTTGCCCGCGCCGTGGGTCTCCCAGAGCTTCATCGCCTCGTCGACCTCGGCCACGAGTCCCGCCTGGAAGTCCGGCTGCGCCATGTCGAAGCCCGGCTCGACCAGCCTGGCGTTGGCCTCGTTGGAGAGGTCGGCGTTCGCCTCCTTGTTGCCGAAGATCCAGCTCTCGCGCTCGGTCACCACGTCGGCGCGGAACTCCCGCATCGCCAGGGCGTAGCCCCAGTCGCGGAAGGCGCCTTCGGTGAACTTCATGATGTTGCCCTTGTGGACGATGGTCACGCTCTTGCGCTTCTCGTCGAGGGCGTAGCGGATGGCGGCGCGCACGAGGCGCTCGGTGCCGTCGCGCGACACGGGCTTGATGCCGATGCCCGAGGTCTCCGGGAAGCGGATCTTGGTGACCTTGAGCTCGGTCTGGAGGAAGGCGATGAGCTTCTTGGCCTCGGCGGACTCGGCCTCGTATTCGATGCCGGCGTAGATGTCCTCGGTGTTCTCGCGGAAGATCACCATGTCGACCTTCTGCGGGGCCTTCACCGGCGAGGGAACGCCCTGGAACCACCGCACCGGGCGCAGGCACACGTAGAGGTCGAGCATCTGCCGGAGGGCGACGTTGAGCGAGCGGATGCCCTTGCCCACCGGCGTGGTGAGGGGCCCCTTGATGCCCACGAGGTAGTCGCGGAAGTCTTCGACGGTCTCGTCCGGGAGCCAGGAGTTGAAGAGCTTCTTGCTCTTCTCGCCCGCGAAGACCTCATGCCAGACGATCTTCTTCTTGCCGCCGTAGGCCTTGGCGACCGCCGCGTCGAGGACGCGCACGCTGGCGCGCCAGATGTCCGGCCCGGTGCCGTCACCCTCGATGAAGGGGAGGATGGGGTGATCCGGGACGTTGAGGTGACCGTCGGCGCCGCGGGTGATGGCCTCGCCCTCGGTGGGCCGTGCAAAGACTCTTGCCATGATTCTTTCGTCTCCGTGCTTGGGATGGTCCGGGCCGCGCGTCTCGCCGCAGTGAACCTGCCAGCGTGTGGGAACGACGCGACCCGATCGGGCGCCGCGGTGTATAGCCCATCGCCGCGGAGGGCGTCTAACCCTCCCCTCCCCCCTTTTCTGGAGCCTGAAACCCGTTGAGCAGCGAAGATCCCGTCCTCGAGCGTCAGACCTGGGCCGCGCGCTTCGGCTGGATCACCGGCGGCTCGGTGGGGCTCGTCGCGGGTTTCGCCCTCACCTGGCTGGTCGAGACCCGGGCGCTCGCGGACCGCGGGCGCGCCGGCATCGAGCTGGCCGCGAAGCTCTCCGGGGTGGTCGTCCCGGTGTGCTTCGTGGTGGGCGCGCTGCTCGGGCACGCGTACGGGCTGCGCGGCGGCGCCCTGCGGTACCGCCTGCTGGGCACCGCGGCGGGCCTCGGGCTCGCGGTGCTGGCCTGGGCGCTGCTCGTCGCGATCCGCTGAGGCTCTACGCCTGGCGGAAGAGCTGGTCGTAGTAGTCGAACATCTCCTGGAAGCCCATCTGCGAGAAGAAGGTCGAGTAGGCCATCCAGATCGCGAGGCCGTTGAGGTCGCTGAAGAGCGGCGGGAGAAACTTCGGCGGGCGCACCACGCCTTCGGCGACGCGCGACCAGAGCACCGGCACGTCCTCGTGCGCCACCTTCCCCACGAACAGGAACCTCACCAGCTCGGGCCTCGCCGCGCGGATGGCCGAGCGGATGAAGTGGTAGTTGGAGACGAGGCCCTTGGTGTACGAGATGTCCTTGGTGAAGGGCGCTCCGCCGACGAGCGTGCCGCCGCGGAAGACCCGCCGCGCGGCGTTGAAGCACTCCTCCTCCTCGTAGCCTTCGGTGCGGTGCCACTCGAACACGTCGAGGAAGTCCGCGCCGTCCTCCGCCTTGTCGATGGCGATGACCCGCTCGTTCAACCTCCGGGCGCGCCTCGGGTGGCTGCGGAAGGTGAGCACCTCCATCAGCACGGCGAGGCCCTCCTGCACCGCGGTCGTCCTCGGCGGACCCTTGGAGAGCCAGCGCGCCACGTGCTGGTGCGCGCCGTTGAGGCTCGTCGCGACGTGCACCCAGCCCTCGTGCACCTCCAGGATGTCCACGTCCACCTGGCTGAAGCGCGCCCCGCCGCGGATCTTCACGTAGTCCCCGCCCGCCGCGGCGTCGGCGATGATCCCGTCGTCGATGGCCACGTTGACCGCGGCCTCACCGAAGTACTTCGTGAAGCGCCCCTGGAGGATGTCCACCACCTGCGACCCGTCGAGGTCTCGCGGCGGCTGAAGCCCCAGGGTGGGCTCGTCGAGGCTGTTGAGGAGGTTGTAGAGGGTGTGGGCGATGTCCCGGACGGTGGTGTTGCCGTCGGGGAAGGTGTCCTTGGGCGAGCCGTAGAGCCGCCGGGAGTACTCGTAGAACTCCGGCGTCCCCCGCACCGTCAGCATCGCGCACACGTCGCGGTACTCAAGGCAGGTCGCGCGGAGGATCCTCGCCAGCGCGTCGTCGGCGCCCAGCTCGCGCCGCACGGCGTCGGCGAGGTCCTGGAAGTCCCTCCCGCGGGCCACCGGGTCGAAGCCCAGCTCCACCCGCGAATACCAGTCCCCGTCGATGCGCGGCGGCTCCTTGAAGCGCGACTTGCGGAAGTTCTCCCAGACGTTGCCCTCCCACTTGAGCGCGTTGAGGATGCGGATGGGCTTCTGCGCCTCGGTCACCCGGTCGGCCAGCGAGGCCACGCGCTCTTTGTAGCTGCGCCAGGGCCCCTCGACGACGGGCATCTCCGGCTCAGGGGCGAGCTCCACGGGCTCGGCCTTGGCGGCGCTGGTGGGCTCCTCGTTGCGTCCGCTGCGCCCTTCCGCGCGGGTCGACGTCTCTCTCGCGCGGGGCATCACCGCTCACCGTAGACCGCGCGCCGCGCCGCCAGCAAGGAACCCTCCAGCGCGCACCGCATCACCAGCGCGTCCTCGCCGTCGTCGTAGTACCGCCGTCGCTCGGCCACGACCTCGAAGCCTCGCGAGCGGTAGAGCCCCTGGGCCGCCGCGTTGTCCCGGCGCACCTCCAGCACCGCGCTGCGCGCGCCCTCCGCGTAGACCTCGTCGAGCGCGAAATCGAGCAGCATGGCGGCGAGGCCGCGGCGCTGACGCTCCGGTCGGGTGGCGACGAAGTGCACCTCGAACTCGTCCGCCACCACCCAGCCGTCGAGGAAGGCCGCGACCTCGTCGCCAGGGAGCTCCGCCACCCGCACCCGGGCCCACCCCCGGCTGAGCTCGGCCGCGAGCAGGTCGTCCGCCTCGTCGCGCCCGAAGCAGGCCCGCTCGATCGACGCGAGCCCCGGCACGTCGAGCATCGTCGCGGGCCGTATCCGCGGCGGCTCACGCATCGTGAAACCGCCGCACCCGCACCCGGCTGCCCAGCGCCCGCAGGTACTGCCGCAGCGCCCTCGGGAGCGCCCGCCGAAGAAGCTCTCGACGGACCAGCGCCCGCCCCGCGGTGGGTGACGCCGCCCCGGCCACCAGCGGGCGAAACCGCTCCTGCTCCAGGGCCTGGGCCAGGTCGTCGTCCGAGGGCTCGAGCAGCTCCGACCGGCGCGAGAGGAGGTAGCGCTCGACCACCACCCGGCGGCGCAGCAGGGTGTCGAACTCCAGCGCCGAGGTGCGCGTCTCCCGCAGCAGCGCGTCGATGTCCACTGCGGGCGCCATGCGCGAGACCACCAGCTCCCTCGCCGCCGCGAGCTCGGCCGGGGTGACGCCGTCGAGGCCCGCGCGCTGCGCCTCGCGCACCACCACCGCCTCGGCCATGAGCTGCTCGAGGATGGGCAGGGAGACGGTGTCGTCGACCTGCGCGTGAAGCGGGTCGGGCGCCCCGCGCATCGCGAGCTCGGTGCGAAGCAGCAGCACGAAGTCGCTCTGGAGGACGAAGCGCGGAGTCGGGTCGGACTCGGGCTCGATGGAGGCGAGGACGGAGTCGAGCTGCGCCTCCCCGGAGGCCGGAGCCGGGCGGAGCACCGTCTCGGTGCCCAGGAGCTGCGCGAGGAGCCCGCTGGTCAGCAGCGCCATCGCGGTGCCCCAGGGCATCGGTCAGTCGCCTTCGTGGTCGCGGGGATCGAAGGCGTCGGAGGCCGCGGCCTGGGCCCGGTCGCGCAGCCACTCCAGGAAGGCCAGGGCGGTCTCGAGGTCTCGCGAGGGCACGCCGTCGACCGCGTCGCGGAGGCGGCGGCGCAGGCCCTCGATGCCCATGCGGGCACGCCGCAGGGTCTCGACGGCCTCGTCCTCCGCCGGGGTCTCCGACGCGGGCTCCGGGGTCGGCGGGGTCCACACGACGCGGGGCACGGCCTCGAGGTCGTGCGAGTCGAGCCACGCCTCCATGCACGACCGCAGCCGCTCGGTGCGAAACTGGAACCACCGCTCGCGGTCGGCGGGGAAGGTCAGCAGCACGTCCTTGAAGCGCCGGAAGGCCCCCTTGCCGTCGATGGCCGCGACCAGCCGCGTGCGCAGCTCGCCGTCGGGCACCGTGGCGATGAAGCGCTCCATCCAGCGGTACTGCTCCCTCGAGGACACCGGGTCGACGCGCAGGTAGCTCGCGTCGATGGCGATGCGCTGATGCATCGTCGGGTCGGCCACGCCGTCGACCACGCGCAGCACCTCGCCGGTCGATCGGTGGAGGTACGAGTGCACCTCCGGCGCGTTGTTCTCGAAGGCGTCTTCCAGCGCCTCCCACGAGATCTCCAGGCGGGTCCTCTCGCGGGTCGTCTCTTCGTCGGTCATCGCAGTTCAGCCTTGTTCCAGCAGGGCCCTCGCCACGGCGGTCTTCCACCGCGACCGCAGCGCAGCCACCCGCTCATCCGACATCGCCCCCGGTACGAATGACCGCTCGACGGGCAGCGCGCCCGCGATGTCGTCCCGGGAGCCCACCAGCCCCGCGCCCAGCGCCGCGAGCATGCCCGCGCCGAGGGCCGTCGTCTCAAGCACCCTCGGCCGCACCACCGAGGTGCCCGTCACGTCCGCCTGGGTCTGCATCAGCAGGTCGTTGGCCGAGGCGCCGCCGTCGACCCGCATCGACGCGATGGGCGCGCCCGCGTCGTGGCTCATCGCCTCGACCAGGTCGGCGATCTCCATCGCGATGCCCTCCAGAGCCGCCCTCGCCAGGTGCGAGCGCGTGGTGTCGCGGCCGAGGCCGGCGATGAGCCCCCTCGCCCTCGGCGCCCAGTGCGGCGCCCCGAGGCCCGTCAGCGCCGGCACGAACACCACGTCGCCCGCGTCGTCGACCTCCCTCGCCAGCGCCTCGATCTCCGCCGAGTCTCGGATGATGCCCAGGCCGTCGCGCAGCCACTGCACCGCGGCCCCGGCGATGAACGCGCTGCCCTCCAGCGCGTAGGCCACCTCGCCCGGGATGCGCCAGCCCACGGTGGTCAGCAGCCGGTGCTTCGAGGCCAGCGGCGCTGACCCTACGTTCATCAGCACGAAGGCCCCGGTGCCGTAGGTGCACTTCACGTCCCCGACGCGGAAGCACCCTTGGCCGAAGAGAGCCGCCTGCTGGTCGCCCGCGATGCCCGCGATGGGGATGCCGTCGGGGAGCCCCGCGACGCCGCGGGTGACGCCCACCACCCCGGCGCTCGACACCACCTCCGGCAGCACCGCGCGGGGCACGTCGAGGGCGCCCAGCAGCTCGTCGTCCCACTCGAGGGCTCGAAGCGAGAGCAGCATGGTGCGAGAGGCGTTGGAGACGTCGGTGACGTGCGCCCCGCCGGTCAGCTTGTGGATGAGCCAGGTGTCGATGGTGCCGAAGGCCAGCTCGCCGCGCAGCGCCTGGGCCCGCGCGCCCTCGACGTGGTCGAGCAGCCACGCGATCTTGGTGCCCGAGAAGTACGGGTCGATGAGCAGCCCGGCGCGCTCATAGATCAGCGGCTCGACGCCCCTCGCCCGGAGCGCGTCGCACTCCGGGGCGGTGCGGCGGTCTTGCCAGACGATGGCGCGGTGCAGCGGGCGCCCGGTGGCGCGGCTCCAGAGCAGCGTGGTCTCGCGCTGGTTGGTGATGCCGATGGCGCGCACCTCGGAGCCCGAGCGGTTGGACTTCGCGAGGGCGCCCGCGATGGCCTCGAGCACCGTCGCCCAGATCTCCTCGGCGTCGTGCTCGACCTGCCCGGGCCGCGGGAAATGCTGGGGGACCGCGACGGTCGCGCGGCCGAGCACCCTGGCCTCGGTGTCGAGGAGGAGAGCGGTGGTGCCGGTGGTGCCCTGGTCGATGGCAAGGATGGTTTCTGCCATAGGTTCCTGATACCCAACGGATGTATCGGGACGCAGGGGGTGGTGGCAAGCAGCGATCGCGGCGCCCGCGGCGATCGGGCGCCCCCGAGGCGGCGGTGGTACGCTCGGCGGCCATGATGACTCGCGAGGAGTTCGAGAGGGTCGTGCGGGCGATGCGGGCAGAGGGCGTACCCCTGTCGATGCCCAACCTGATGGTGCGAACCGAGCTGCCTCGGCACACGATCCAGGAGTGGCTCGACGACATCGACCAGCCCAGGCCCGCCGAGTCGTCGGCAGCAAAGAAGACCGCCGCGGGCAAAGGGGTCGACGCCATCGACAGCCTCCGCGAGGGCTTCGACGCGCTAAGAGACCGCGTAGTGAAGGACGCCGCAACCCGCGTGGTGAGAGAGAAGCTCGGCCTCGATGACGAGCCCGCGGCAGAGCGTCGGGCGAAGACGTCACGCACCCCGAAGGCCCGTCGCGACCTGCGCCTCGCCGCGCTCTTCGGCATCCTTGGAGGCCCCATCGGGCTCTTCTACTCGGCGCCGCTGCTCACCGCGGGCATCGCGAGCGCCATCTACGTCGCGGCGGTGCTCGCGCTGCTCTTCATCCCCCTCATCGGCACCGCGGCGCTCTTCTACCTCGTGCCCCTGGTGCACCTCGCCTGCGCGGCGCTGGGCCCCGCCTACGCCTGGCGCTTCAACCGCGTCGGGGCACGCTCGGCCCTACTGCCCTCCTGAGCCGACCTCCACCCTCGCCTCGACCCAGCCCACGCGGCACGCCCCCACCCGAACCTGAACGGTCCCCTGGCCGCGCACCACCTGCTCGACCACCCTCGTCCCGAGGTTGCCGCGGCTCCGCTGGAAGATCAGCGACGCGCCGCCGTAGAGCCCCCGGCCCCACCCGTCGAGGTGACCGATCTCGCGCCAGCCGTCCCCTCCCACCGTGGCGACACCGTCGCCCTTGATCTCCAGGGTCAGCGGCTCGTTCCAGGGCAGCTTCTTCGCCGAGGCGAGGCCCGCGGTGGAGAGGTAGCCGTCGTTCTGAACGGTCACCGTCACCAGAGAGAGGTCGCCCTCCAGGGGCTTCGCCTCAAGCTTCGTGATGCTCAGCGAAGGGGCCATCGCCGCGACGCGCAGGAAGGCCTGCGACTGCAGCACGCAAATGCCGCCGAGCAGGTCGAAGGGAGGGTTCCAGATGCCCACCCGGGGATCGACGCCGCCGACCTCCACCTCGCCGAGCTGCGGGTGTCGCTCCTTCGTCCAGCCTCGGAAGATCCTACCGGCGTTGTGCGTCTGGTCCCAGCTGGCGAGCGCCACGAGGTCGTCGCGGGTGAGCTGGGTGTAGTGGTCGACGAAGGGCTTCTTGCGGGCGATGCCGAGCTGCTTGAAGAGGTCCCAGACCTCGCAGACGTAGGCGATGGCGCCGCGCTGGTAGTAGCCGAAATCGATGAGGTCGCCGTGCAGGGGCTTCTCGGGCTCGTAGAGAAACTCCTCGAAGCCCGACACCATGGGGTAGCCCGTGAGCGACTCCGCCCACTGTCCGATCTGGCGGTAGAGGGCCAGGTCGTCGGCTTCCATCTTCGAGTCGGAGCAGTGCCCCGGCGGACGGATGAACACCCCGCCGAAGGTGTGGAGGTTGAGCCAGGCGAAGACCTCCGGGTGCGCCGTGATGTGCTCGACCACCGCGCGGGTCTCGGGCTCGCTCGTCGGGTACGCCCCGGCGCCCGCCTGCTGCGGCTCTGGCGCCCAGGAGTAGGGGAAGTTGCGGTTGAGGTCGGTGTCGTTGTCCGCGAGGAAATGCGGCGACGGCACGTGACGCCCGTCGAAGTTCTCGATCATCCCCTCGGGATAGAGCTTGTAGAAGGGCCCCTCGTCGTCGAGCGTGCGCGGCACCAGCAGCCCCGGAAACTCCCGCGCCTCGACGAACTCCCCGCCCGGGTCGCGCACCCGCATCACCTGCGCCAGCCCGTCGCCGTCCACGTCGCCGCTCTGCCAGCGAGCATGCTGACGGTTGGGGCGCCGGTCTCGGGGATTGGAGCGCAGGTAGCCGCTGTCTGTGAGCACAGCCTCGGCGCCGTCCGGTGACATCCGCGGCATCACGTGGAAGAGCACCTCCTTCAACCGCGCGCACACCGGCGCGGAGAGGCGATGCACCGTGCCCTCCAGGTGCAGCCGGATCATGTCCTCGGCGATGGAGAGTGCCACGCTCGAGCCGCACACCTCGGAGGCGTGCATGTTGCCGTCGATCCACACGGTCGGGCGCACCCGGTCGGGGTCGGGCCCGACGATCAGCACCCAGAGGTCCCTCCCGTCGAGCGACCTGCCGATGGAGCGAAGCGACACCAGCGAGGGGAAGGCCTCCGCCCACGCCTGAAGCTGGGCCTCGAGCTCGGCCTGCTTCAGGTAGCGACTGCGAAAGCCCCGGGAGACCCCTTCGAGGCGAGCGATCTGTTCTACGTGCGTGGGCATCTCCGACCTCTACGTTTCTTCTCAGGGGTACCAGGTGGTCATCCCGACGAGCAGCGTGTCCTGCCCGCGGGCGTTGGCGATCCAGGCTCCGTCCGACGACTGCATCACGGCCCCACGGTGGAAGAGCGCCCCGTCGGACTCGTCGTGACGGTACTCCAAGCGCAGCGAGACGTTGGAGTGCGGACGCGCGTCGAGCGTCACCGTCCCCGAACCCATCACGCTCGCGCCGTCGAGAAACATCCCCGAGGCCCCGTCGGGGACGCGCTCGTAGACCGCGTCGGCGCGCACCGCCGCGTAGAGCCAGCGGGAGAGCCGAGCTCGGGCGTAGAGCGCGAGGCCCGCGAAGTAGTCGTCGCCGAAGCGGGTGCGCTCGTAGGCGCCGAAGAAGTTGCCGCTCACGGACACTCGCGCGCCAAGGGGCCAGTGCGCCCAGGCGTCGACCACCTGGCGCACCGCCGGACCCTCCGGGGCGCCGACCTCCCGCTCCGCCCCGAGGCCGTACTGCACCGACGCGTAGGCCATCGTCTCCAGGTCCTCGTCGTCGTTGTCGCGGCACCCTTCGCCCGCGGGACGGTCGGCCCAGAACCACGTGAGGAGGCCCGTCTTGCCGGGCGTGCGGTCGTCGGTGATCTGATCCCACCCATTGAAGAGGCCGAGCGTGAGCTCGTGCCGACAGCCGAGCGGCACCGTCACCCTCGCGCCCGCCACCTGCGTCGGCGAGAGGGCGAAGAGCGTGGAGGTCGACCAGTTCCAGTTGTCGTGCACAGAGAGGTCTTCGATGGTGAAGGGCGCCACGTAGAGGCCCGCGTCGAGGGTCACGCCGTGCCCGAGCGGGGTGCGCCACGCGGCAGTGGCCTCCTGCAAGACCCGCCAGAGCAGGTCGCTCTCCAGCGTGCGAGCGCTCCCCGCCGGGGTGCCGACGGTCTCGGTGATCACCCCCGTCTGCAGCGCCACGCGCCCGTACACCGGACCGAGCGCCCAGTCCGCGCTCAGCACCACGTTCTGTAGCGAGAAGAGGTCGTGTCGACGGTCGTAGTAGCGGAGCTCGTTCAGCCCGCTCGATGGGCGGTTGAAGTTGTACGCATAGAAGCCCTCGATGTAGCCGCCGAAGGCTACCGATCGGCCCGAGCCCCCGCGGCTGGGGGGCACCGCCTCGGGGCGGCTGGGCGTCGGCGGCGTCGGCTGGGCCCCCACGAGGCCCGGTGCGAGCGAGAGCGCGCCCGACACCCATACCCACGTCGCCCTTCGCAGCACGTCGCCCAAAGACCTCTCGCCGCTCGCACTATCACCGCAGCCGCAGGGCAATGGAACGCCTTTCCGACGGACTCGTTGACAACGCCCGGGCTCACCCCGATGCATCTCGCCTATGCGAGTCTTCATCGCGCTCCGATTCGCCCTCATCGGCTGGGCATTCGCGACCGCCGCGAGCGCCCAGGTGCGGCAGCCCGACGGCACCGTCGTACCGCAGCCCGCCGACGGCGCGCCCTCGCTGCAGGAGTACCTCAACCGACGCATGGAGGTGGGGCTCGACGTGCGCCGCGACGCCGCGGTGACCCCCGAGCGCTTCACCCCGGGCTGCTCCATCCGCTTCACCGTGGTGGCCCGCGACTCGGGCTACGAGAACTCCTTTGGCTGGTACAACGTCGTCCCCGGCAGCGCCCCCCCCGCGAGCGACCTGCACGAGCTCGTGGGGCCCACCGCGCCGGAGGGCTTCACCGCGACGCTCGACTTCCGCTCCAACCCCGCCTGGCGCGGCGGCGAGATCGGCTTCTACCTCCGCACGCCTCCCCCCTACGTCTACTACTCCGAGCGCGCCTACCAGCCCGACCGCGACGTCTCCATGGGCTTCGTTCACCTGCTCATCTACGACTCGCGCGCCACGCCCAACGCCTTCTATTTCGCCTGGGAAGACCTCTTCAACGGCGGCGACAACGACTTCCAAGACCTCCTGATGATCGTCGACAACCTGGTGTGCGCCGGCGGCGGAGACCGCTGCGACACCGGCGAGCCGGGGGTCTGCTCGCTGGGCGTCCGTCAGTGCCGAAGCGGCGCGCTCGCGTGCGTGCGCAGCACCGGCCCCTCGGCGGAGCGCTGCGACGGCCTCGACAACGACTGCGACGGCGTGGTCGACGACGGCGAGGGCCTCTGCGGCGCGCGGCAGGTCTGCGACCGCGGGGTGTGCCTCGAGCGCTGCACCCAGGAGCTCGGCTGCGGCCCCGGCTTCGCCTGCTCCGACCGGGGTACTTGCGTCGAGGACGCGTGCGCCACGGTCACCTGCCCGGCGGGCCGGGTCTGCCGCGGAGGCATGTGCCGCGAGGCCTGCGAGGGCGTCACCTGCCCGCACGGCCAGGTGTGCCGCGTGGGTCGCTGCGTCGACCCATGCGCGGGGCTCACCTGCGAAGGCGACCAGGTGTGCGTCGCCGGGGTCTGCCAGACGCGCTGTCCCTGCCGCCGCTGCGGCGCGGGTGAGTCGTGCTTCACCGACGGCCGCTGCCGCCCGATGGCCTGCGCCACCGTGAGCTGCCCGGCGGGCTCCTACTGCGAGGCCGGCGCCTGCCGCGACGCGTGCGCCGGGGCGGCGTGCCCCAACGGCGGGGCCTGCGTCACCGGAGTCTGCCAGGAGCCGGTGGTGGTGGACGCCGGGGTGCGCCCCGACGCGGGGCTGCCGCCGAGGGACAGCGGCGTGCTCTTCATGGACGTCGGAGCAGTCGATGCGGGCAAGGACGCGGGGACGAGGGACGCCGCGCTCGATGTCGGCGGAGCGGACGTCGAGCTGGTGCTGGACGATCCGAGCGCCAACTGCGCGTGCAGCGCGCCAGGTTCGACCACTCGAAGCAGCCGGTCGTGGGGGCTCCTGGCGCTCGCGGCGGGGCTCGCGACGCGACGAAGGAAGAGGGCCGCTCAGCCCTGATCGTGGCGACGGTGGTGGTGGCGGTGGCGCGCGTGCCGTCGGTGGTGCCGGTGAGGCGAGGCAGGGGCAATGACCGGCGCGGGGAGGCTAGGAGCCTGAGCGGGCGAAGCGACCGCTGCGGGCGCCGAGGCGGCGACGACCTCGTGGGGGGAGACGACGTCGAGCCGGGCGCCGAGGTCTGAGCTACTCGTGACGTTGGCCTCGGCCGAGGCGGAGGTCTGATCGACGATCACCCCGGCGCCGAGCATTCCCCCGAGGAGCATGAGCGTCACGGCGACGGCGCTCGAGGCGTGCGCGAAGGCACCTCGCCAGCGCGACGAGCCAGGGTCGACGAGCTCCCGGAGGTGCTGGTTCTCGGCGCGGAGAAGGTCGTTCTCGGCCTGGAGGGCGGCCGCGAGGGAGAGGGCGGCGGCGCGGTCATCGCAGTAGGCGCGCATGGGAGGTCGATCGTACACCCGCGCTCCGCAGGGAAGTCCAGCGCCCCGGACCGGAGGAGGTGACAGGGCGCGCGCCGTCGACGGCGGGGCGTACGCGTGAGACTCCTGGCCCGACGATCCGATGGAGACGGTGCCCCTGCTCGACGAACTGGCCATCATCGCGGCGCTCGCGGTGGCGGTCACCGTCATCCTCGCGAGGTTCAAGCTGCCCACCGTGGCGGGGCTCCTCGCGGCCGGGGCGCTCCTCGGCCCGACGGGCCTCGGGCTCGTGCGGTCGATGCACGCCATCGAGGTGCTCGCCGAGGTCGGCGTGGTGCTGCTGCTGTTCACCATCGGGCTGGAGTTCTCTCTCGAGCGGCTGCGCCACATCTTCCGCCAGGCCGCCGTCGGGGGAGCGCTGCAGGTCGGCCTCACCACCGCGGTGACCACCGCCATCGCCGTCGCGCTCGGCGAGCCCATCGGCCACGGGATCTTCTATGGCTTCGTCTTCGCGCTCTCCAGCACGGCCATCGTGCTCCGGGCCCTCGGCGAGCGGCGGGAGCTCGACGCCCCGCACGGCCGCTTCATCGTCGGCACCCTGATCTTCCAGGACCTCCTGGTCGTGCCGATGGTGCTGGTCGTGCCGCTCCTCGGCGGCTCGGCGCCCGCCGGGCAGGCCGCGGTCGGCATCGCGCTCGCGATGCTCAAGGCCCTCGTCGTCGTGGTGGGCACCGTGGGCATCTCCCGCTTCGTCGTCCCCAGGGTCCTCGCCTGGGTGGACGCGAGCCACAGCCGCGAGGTGTTCCTGATGGCGATCCTCGCGCTGTGCATCGGCACCGCGTGGCTCACCTCGCTCGCGGGCCTCTCCCTCGCCCTCGGGGCCTTCCTCGGCGGAATGGTGGTCGCGGACACGGAGTACGGCCACCGCGCGATGGGCGACATCCTCCCGCTGCGCGACGCCTTCGTCAGCATCTTCTTCGTCTCCCTGGGGATGCTCTTCGACGTCCGCGTCGTCGCGGCCCACCCGGGCTTCGTGGGGCTGCTGGTCCTCGGGTTCCTGGTCGGCAAGGGGCTGCTCGCGACCCTCGCGGCCATGGCGATGCGCTTCCCTGCGCGCGTGGCCTGGCTCGCGGGCGTGGGACTCGCGCAGTTCGGCGAGTTCGGCTTCGTCCTCACCCGGCTCGCGCAGTCCCGAGGCGTCGTCGAACCTTCGGAGGTGGGACCGCTCCTGGCCGCTGGCATCGTGAGCATGTTCGTGGCCCCGCTGCTGGTTCGCATGGCGCCGCACATCACCGCCGGGGAGCGGCTGCTCGCTCCCCTGGAGCGCCTCATCGGGGTGCGAAGCATCGACGAGGCCGACGAGGGCCACGTAGAGCTGGAGAAGCACGTGGTGGTGGTGGGCTACGGACTCGCCGGGCGCTTCGCCGCGAAGGCCCTGATGGCCAGCGAGGCGCCGCTCGTGGTGCTGGAGCTCAACGCCGAGATCGTCCGCCGCGGCAGGGCTCAGGGCATCCCCATCTACTACGCCGACGCGACGAGCGCGGAGGCGCTGGGCCACGCGCACCTCGCCGGGGCGCGCCTGCTGGTGCTGCTGATGAACGACCCCCAGGCGGCGCTTCGGGTGGTGGACACCGCGCGCCGTGTCGCCCCGAAGGTGCCGATCCTGATGCGCACCCGCTACCTGACCGAGCGCGACAGGCTCATGGCGATGGGGGCGAGCGACGTGGTGGCCGAGGAGGTGGAGGGCGCCATCGAGGTGATCGCCCGGATGCTCAGGTCGCTGGAGCTCCCGCGCAATGTGATCGACGAGCGCATCGAGGCGGTGCGCGCCGAGACCCAGTCGACGGAGCGCAGGCAGACGGTGCCTCGCGCCATGCTGCGCGACGTGCGAGGGCTCGACGAGCTGAAGATCGAGAGCGCGGTCATCCGCGAGGGGAGCCCCGCGGCGGGCCGTTCGGCGGTGTCCCTGCGGCTGAGGAGCGAGACCGGCGCGCTTGTGGTCGGGGTGCGCCGGGGCGAGCAGCTCATGGAGCGGCCGGACCCCAACGTGCCCTTCGAGCCGGGCGACGTCGTCTACTTCGTGGGCACGCCCGGGGCCGTGCAGCGGGCCCTCGAGCAGTTCAACCCGAGGGCGCCGGTCAGCCCAGAAGAAGCCCCGCGACCGTGAGCAGCGAGTGGAGCAGCAGCGCCCCCGCGGTGGCCCCGAGCACGGGGTTGAGCGGGCGCCCCTCCAGCGTCGCGACCTTGCGGGAGAGGGCGACCGCCATCGGCAGCGTGAGGAGCGGGAGCAGCATCCACGGAGAGCGGCGCGAGGCGGCCAGCGCGACCGGCACCGAGAGCGCGGCGGCCCAGCAGGCCAGGTACTCCGCGACCCCGAAGCGACGGCCGTAGCGCACGACGACGGTGCGCTTGCCCGCGCGCACGTCGGTGACGTGGTCGCGAACGTTGTTGACCACGAGCACCGCCGTGGCGAGCGCACCCACCGGGACCGCGAGCGCCAGGGCCAGCGCGGGGACGTGGCCGAGCGCGACGAAGGCGGTCCCGCCCACGGCGACGAGGCCGAAGAAGACGAAGACGAACACGTCGCCCAGGCCGTTGTAGCCGAGGGGGTAGGGGCCTCCGGTGTAGGCGATGCCCGAGGCGATGGAGGCCACGCCGATGGCCACGATGGGCCAGCCCGCGACGACGGTGAGGTAGACGCCCGCGGCGGTCGCGAGCGCGAAGGAGGCGACCATCCCGGCGCGCACCTGCGAGGGACTGAGCAGCCCCGCCTGGGTGACGCGGGTGGGCCCGAGGCGCTCGGCGGTGTCGGCGCCCTTCTCGAAGTCGAAGACGTCGTTGGCGAGGTTGGTCCCCACCTGGATGAACATCGCCCCGAGGAGGGCCGCGGCGACGGCGCCCCAGCGGCAGCCCGCTCCCCCAGAGGACCGCCACGCCGCCGCGGCGCCGACCATCACCGGCGAGAGCGCGGCGGTGAGCGTCGCGGGGCGCGTCGCCAGCAGCCAGACGCGAGGGAGCGAGGGCGAGGGGTCCACCACGGGCGCTACTCCGCGGCGTCGCGGACGCCCACGTAGAGGTGCACCACGCCGAAGGTCATGGGCTCCGCGCGCTCGACCCGGAGGCCGCTCGCGCGCATCGTCTCGGCGAACTCTTCCGCCGGGGGAAAGGCCGCGATGGAGCGCTGGAGGTAGCGGTACTCCCACGCCCCGGAGAGCAGCGCCCCAAGCGTCGGAACCACGTGGTGGATGTGCACCCTCGCAAGCGTCCCGAGCAGCCCGCGCTTCGGCTCGCTCAGCTCCAGGATCGCCACGCGACCGCCGGGCTTGAGCGCCCGGGCCATCTCCCGCAGCGCCCTCGGCCGGTCGACCACGTTGCGGATTCCGAAGGCCATGCTGATGCCGTCGACCGTGCCGTCCTCTGCGTCGAGGTGCTCGGCGTCCCCGCGCCGCAGCGTCACCCGCGCGCCGAGGCCCGCCGCGGCCACCTTCCGCTCCCCCTCGGCGAGCATCCCCGCGGAGGGGTCGATGCCCTCCACGGTCACCTCCGGGTGGCGGCGGGCGATCATCATCGCGAGGTCGCCGGTGCCCGTCGCGAGGTCGAGCACCCTCGCCCCTGGCTGCAGCGCCAGCGCGTCCACCGTGCGGCGCCGCCAGCGCTGGTCGATGCCCAGCGAGATGATCCGGTTCATGAGGTCGTAGCGGGCGGCGATGCGGTCGAACATCTCGCCGCTGCCGCCGCGCGGGTCGACCGCGAGCGTCTTCACTTCATCCATGTCCCTGCCTCCGGCTCCGCGGCCTCCTCCTTGCGATGGTGCAGTCGCATGTGACCCCGCTGGATCCCTTCGCCCGCGAGCGCCCGCAGCGCCGCCAGGTTGGACGCGAGCCCCACGCTCGCCAGCACCACCGCGAGCTGCTTCGCGTCCGCGACGCGCACCAGCTCGAAGGCCGCCCGCACTCCAGCGTGGGCCCGGGTCGACCCGCCGACGGTGCCCACCGCCAGCGGCAGCTCGGCCTCGCCGCGCAGGCCCCCCGGAATACGCTTCCAGGTACTCAGCGGTCGGTACCCGCCGCCGGTCGCGGCCCAGGCGTGGGCGCCCGCCTCGATGGAGCGCCAGTCCTGGCCTAGCGCCACCGCGGCGGCGTCGAGGCCGTTCATGAAGCCCTTGTTGTGGGTGCACGCTCGAAACGGATCGAGCGACGCGAAGCGGCTCGCCCGCGCGATGCCGTCGGCGACGGCGGCTCCGCCCACCGCCTCGTCGGTGACCTCGCAGCGCACGCTCACCCTTCGCCGCGAGGGCAGGTTGCTCAGGATGCGCAGGCCGATGAGCCCGCCGACCAGCTCGTGAAGCGCCGGGGCGATGGCCTCGGCCACGGTGTCGACCATGTTGGCCCCCATCGCGTCGCCCACGTCGACGTAGACGTGAACCACCAGCACCCCTTCGGCCGCGTCGAGCACCCGCACGTCGAGGTCGCGGCACCCGTAGCCCCGCTCCACCATGCGAGGGATCGCCTCGTCGCCGAGCCGCAGGATCGCCTCCCGGTGGGCCATCACCCTCGCCGCCGCGCCCTCCGGGTCGGGGGCGCCGTCGAACTGCACCTGACCCGTCATGATGGCCGCTGTCGCGTGGCCGTGAAACCCGCCGGACTCGCGCACCATCCGCGCCGCGTTGGACGCCGCGGCCACCACCGAGGCCTCCTCGACGGCCATCGGCACCACGTGCTCGACGCCGTTGACCAGGAAGTTGAGCCCCACCCCGAGCGGCAGCCCGTGTACGCCGATGACGTTCTCGCTCATCCGGTCGGCGGCCTCGAGGGAGAGCCCGCCGCCGTCGTCCTCGAAGAAGCTCCGCAGCTCGCCCGCGACGCCCGCGTGCTCGGAGAGCGCGTCGAGGCGCTGCGCCACGCTGCCGCGGTAGAACCCGCTGATCCTGCTGGTGTACGCGGTCATCGCTACGCCTCCGCCGATCCCGAGCGGAGCGACGCCATCACGGCGCTGAACTCCGCCGGCATGAGCGCCTGCGGCCCGTCGGAGAGCGCCCTCCCCGGGTCGTCGTGGGTCTCCAGCATCACGCCCGCGGCGCCCGCCGCGAGGCCCGCCCTCGCCAGCGGCAGCACCAGGTCGCGGCGCCCTGTGGCGTGCGACGGGTCGACCACTACCGGGAGGCGATGGACGTGCGCGAGCAGCGCCACCGCCCCGAGGTCGAGCAGGTTGCGCGTCGAGCGGTCGAAGCCCCGGATGCCGCGCTCGCAGTAGATCACCCCAGCGGCGCCGTGCTCCAGCAGGTACTCGCCCGCCAGCAGCCACTCGTCCACCGTGGCGCTCATCGCGCGCTTGAGCATCACCGGCCGCCCGGTGCGGCCGATGGCCTTGAGCAGCGAGAAGTTCTGCATGTTGCGGGAGCCCACCTGCACCAGGTCGGCGTACTCGGCCACCAGCGGTACGTCGGCCTCGCCCAGCGCCTCGGTCACCACCCGCAGCCCGTTGGCCTCCGCCGCGCGGCGCATCCATCGCAGCGCCACCTCGCCGTGCCCCTGGAAGGCGTACGGGGACGACCGGGGCTTGAAGGCCCCTCCCCTCAGCAGCTGCGCGCCCGCGGCGGCCACGCGCGCCGCGACGGCGTCGATCTGCGCCTCGGACTCCACCGCGCAGGGCCCGGCCATGAAGACCCGGGAGGCCCCGCCGACCAGGACGCCGCGGACGTCGACCGTCGGCGGCGAGGCGTCCACCCGGGGGTGCGCCGAGGCGGGCGAGACCACCGAGGCGACCCCGGGGATGCGAAGCAGGTCGGTGGCCTCGACGGCCGACGAGGCCGAGGAGACCGAGAAGTGGCTCACGCGGCGGGTGCCGTCGTGGAGCGCGGTGACCCAGAGCCCCGCGGCGACGAGCGCGCGCTTGACCTGGTCGGTGTCTGCATCGGGAGCGAGCTGAATGATCATGGAGGGAGCTCCCACTACTTCCTGCGATCCACGAGGGCGGCGGCGACGTCACTGAGCGCGTCGCGAGCACGCCCCGGGGGCACCACATCGAGGCAGCCGAGCGCCTCCTCGGAGAGCGAGCGAGCCAGCGCGCGGGCGTCGGCCACGGCGCCGGTGTCGCGGAGCGCGGCGCCGACCCGCGACGCGATGGACTCGTCGACGTGGACGCTGGCGTCGGCCACCACCCCGCGGAGCCACTGCCCGAAGGCCTCGTCGCGCTCGACCGCCAGCAGCAGGGGGTAGGTGATCTTGCCCTCGCGCAGGTCGCCGAAGAGCGACTTGCCCACCACCGAGGCGTCGCCCGCCACGTCGAGCACGTCGTCCATCACCTGGAACGCCACGCCCACCAGCCGTCCGTACCGCTCCATCGCCTCGGCGGCCGGGGCGTCGAGGTGCCCGGCGCGAGCGCCCGCGGCCATCGCCCAGCGGAAGAGCGAGGCGGTCTTGCCCTCGACCACCTCGAAGTACGACGACCTCGCCGGGACGGTGCCGCGCAGCGCGAGCTGAAGGGCCTCGGCGCCGAGGAGCTGGTCGAGCGTGTCGAGCGCCCGGTCGAGCAGGTCGAGGTGACCCGTCGAGCGGATGCGACGCAGCGCCTCCACCAGCAGCCAGTCGCCCGCGTAGATCGACGCGATGTTGCCGTAGATCACCCGGGAGGTGGGCGCGCCGCGTCGGCGGTCTCCGAGGTCGACCACGTCGTCGTGCAGCAGCGTGGCGCTGTGCACAAGCTCGGCGGCCACCGCGAGGTCACGCGCCGCCCGGTCGAAGCCCGAGCCCGCCCTCGCCGCGAGGGCCACGCAGAGCGGGCGCAGCCGCTTGCCGCCAAGGTCGAGCAGGTGGCGAGCGGCGCCGTGCATCGGGGTGTCGCCTGGCTCCAGCGAGGCGAGCGCGGCGTCGACGTCCACCAGGTCGGCGGCGATCCAGAGCCGGAGCTCAGCGAGGCGCGACGTGAGGCCGTCCTCGACGTGCGGGGCGGTCACCTCCTCCACGCGCCGTAACGTCCCGGCAGCGGGCTTCGTGCTGAGCACGGTGTTCATCCCTTCCGACCCTTCCCCGCCGCGGCGGCGGTCACCTGGCGACCGAGCGCCAGCAGATTCCCGAACTCTCCGAAGTCCACCCGGCGAGACGCCAGGAAGGACTCGATCACCGTCTCCGCCATGGTCGCGAAGTTCATCAGCCGACCGAGGCGCTCGATGCGCGCCCTCGAGGCCGCCCCGCTCCCGGTGCGCTTAAGCACCGCCTGCGCCCGGCCCAGCCGCTCGCGCACGCTCACCGCAAGGAAGCGCTCCCGCTCGTGGACGACCTTGGAGATCATCTTCCAGAAGTCCGTCTCCGCCTCGAAGAACTCCCGGCGCTCACCAGGGATCCACACCTTGCGCACGACCCCCCAGCGCTGGAGCTCGGTGAGCGTGGTGCTCACCGCCCCGGCGGACATCTGAAGCCGCTCGCCGAGCTCCGCCGCGGGCAGCGCGTCGCCGTGCAGGTAGAGCATCGTCCAGGTGCGCCCGAGGGCCTTGCGGAAGCCCCAATGCTCGATCACGTCGCCGATCGCATCGGCGGCCAGCAGCTCGGCTTCGTTCTCGGTCGTAGGCTCCATTTCCTCGCCCCTGAACTTTCAGAAACTTCTGAACGCTCAGTAGTCTCTGACGCCCCGCGGGTCAAGTCCGCCGCGGCGCCCGGTCTGATACGCTCCCTCGCCGCATGGACGACCCCGCGGCCTCCCGCACCTACGCGCGCACGGCGCTCGCCGCCCTGCTGCTGGCCACCGCCCTGGCCTTCGCTCCGGGCCTTCGCAATGGCTTCGTCTGGGACGACGTCCAGCTCATCGTCGCCAACGCCGCGCCGCTCTCCCTGGACACCCTGCGCGACGCCTTCGGCCGTCACTTCTGGGACACCGCGGGCTTCACCCTCTCCGGCCGCGCCCATTTCTATCGCCCGGTGGTGACGCTCGCCTACGCCCTCACCCGCGCCCTCTTCGGCGCCGGTCCCGTGGGCTTCCACCTGCTCAACCTCGCGGCGCACCTCGCGGTGGTCGCGCTGGCCTTCGACCACGTCCGCCGCCGCCTCGACCCCGACGGCCGCTCGCCGATGGCCCCGGTGGCCTCGGCCGTCGCCGTGGCCGCCTTCGCGCTGCACCCCAGCCGCGCGGAGAGCGTCGCCTGGGCCTCCGGCGCGCCCGACCTCTGGGCCGCGCTGCTGCTCCTGGTGGCGCTGCGCCTCGACCCCTCCCGCCGCCCGCTCCCCGCCGCGATCGCCTTCGCCCTCGCCCTGCTCTCCAAGGAGTCCGTAGCCTTCGTCCCCGCCGCGATCGCGGTCGACGCGCTCTGCCTCCGCCCGGCCTCCGAGCGCCGCCCCCACCTGCGCGGCGCCGCGGTGCTCTTCGCCGTGCTTCTCGCCGTGCTCGCCCTCCGCGCGCTGGTGCTCCCCCGCGACGCCCTCCAGGTCGGCGCGCCCCTCGCCGCGTCCGCCCGGGTGCTCGCCTCGCTGGGCCACCTCCTCGCCCGCACCTTCGCCCCGTGGCCGCTCACGGTGTGGTCGTCGCGCATCGCCCTCGACGCCCACAGCGCGCCCGTCTACCCGACGCGCGACGTGGCGCTCGGCCTCGCCTTCGTCCTCTCGGCGCTGGGCGTCGCCGCTGCGGCCCGCCGCTCCCCGGCGCTGCGCCCCTTCGCGGCGGACCTCTCCTGGTTCGCGCTGGCGCTCCTCCCCGTGGCCAACCCGCTGAACCTCGGCCTCGCCCAGCTGGTCGCCGACCGCTACCTCTACCTGCCCCACCTGGCGCTCTCTGCGCTGCTCGCCCGACCCCTCCTGGCGCGCCTCGGGCGCTCGTCGGCGGTGACGACGCTCTCCCCGGCGCTCGCGCTGCTGGTCGCGCTCGGGGCGCTCTCCTTCGCGCACTCCCGGCACTTCCGAGACGAGCTCACCCTCTGGCGGCACGAGGTCTCCGTCGACCCGCAGAACCCGCTCGCCAGGCTCTCGCTCGCCCGCGCCATCGCCTCGCAGCGCCGCTACGGGGAGGCCCTCTCGGAGGTGCGCCGCGCCCTGCTCTCCGCCCACGCCCAGAACGCCCGCGCCGTGCAGATGGACGGGGTGCTGCTGGCGGCGGCGATCCTGCTCGACGGGCTGCCCGACGCCGACCAGCGTGGCCTCGGGAGCGTGCGCTCCTTCCTCGACGCGCTGGGCAACCATCCCGGCCAGCCCGCGCAGCTCGACGCCGGAGGGCTACGGATGCAGCTCCTGCTGGGCCGCGACGACGCCGCGAGGGTGCGCGCCATGTCCGCCGAGTGGGCCCTCCCCCTGGCCGAGTCGGCGCTGCGCACGCTCGCCCCGCTGGCGGCGCAGCAGCAGTTCGCCGAGGTGCAGCGGCGGCTGCCGGGACACCCCCGGGGCTACGTCGGTGCCGCCCTTGCGCTGGTGCTCCTCGACCGCCACGACGAGGCCCGCCGCGCCCTCGAGCGGGCGCCCGCCGTCGCGGCCCCGGGCGTCGCCCACGCCCTCTCGGTGCTCCGCTCGGCCGCCTGCGCCGACGACCCGGAGCACCCCCGCGAGCGCCAGGTGCGCTGCGCCCTCGCGCTCGAGCTGAGGGAGCACGCGCGGCGCACGGCCCTCCAGCGGCCGAACGAGCCCTTCGACCCCGGGCTGCTCCTCGCGACGCTCACCGCGGACGTGCGCGACGGGCTCTGCCGTAGGGCCCGGAGGCGACTCGACCAGGCGCGCGCCCAGCAGCCCGGCTGGGACGCCACGGAGGCCGGGAGGGTCGTGGCCTCGTGCGGGGAGTTCAGGCCCCGGGAGGAGTAATCTCCTCGGCGCTGGTCAAGCGGGCGGCGCGGGAGCGCGGTAGATTCCGGCCCATGCGCCCAAACCCCCGTCCCACGGTCATCCTCCGCCACTGCGACGCGTACGACCCCGAGCGCATCCGGGGCATCGTCCGCGAGGGCCTCGACACGCTGGGGCTGCGCCCCCGTGGCCGCACGCTGGTGAAGCCCAACATCGTGTCGGCGGGCGAGCTCTTCAAGCACGCGTACACCCGCCCGGAGTTCGTGGAGGGCGTGCTGCGCGCCCTCCAGGACCGCGACCAGGGTGCGATGACCGAGCTCGCGGTGGGCGAGCGCTGCGGCATCACCATCCCGACGCGGCGGGCCTTCGAGGGCGCCGGGTACAACCCGATGCTCAAGCGCGTGGGGGCGAAGCGGTACTGCTTCGAGGAGGAGCCCCAGGTGGAGATCCCCCTCACGCACTCTCAGCGGCTGCGCGACTACGTGTTCACCCCGGAGCCCGTCGCGAAGGCCGACTTCTTCGTCAACTGCCCGAAGTTCAAGGCCCACCCTTGGACCACGGTGACCTTCTCGATGAAGAACTACATCGGGATCCAGGACGACCGTCACCGGCTCATCGACCATGACCACCGGCTCAACGAGAAGATCGCCGACCTGCAGTACATCATCCAGCCCGAGTTCATCGCCATCGACGCGATCACCGCGGGCGAAGGCCGGATGCTCACGCCGGTGCCCTTCCCGCTCAACCTCGTGATCATGGGCGACAACCAGCTCGCCTTCGACGCGGTGTGCTGCCACCTCATCGGCGTCGACCCGATGACCGTCGACCACCTGCGCCTCGCCCACGAGCGCGGCTTCGGCCCGGTAGACCTCGCCAGCATCCGCATCGTAGGGGACGTCACCTTCGAGGAGGCCCGCGCCCGGGCGAAGGGCTTCAAGGTCGGCTTGATCCGAGTGGAGAAGTACTTCGAGGGCACGCACATCACGGCCTACGCGGGCCCTCCCCCGGAGGGAGAGAAGACCGACTACTGCTGGGGCGGCTGCCCCGGCGCCATCGAGGAGGCCATCGAGATCATCCGGCTCTTCGACGCCCAGGCGGACACCAAGATGCCGCGCGTCCACGTGGTGTTCGGCGCCTACGAGGGACCCATCGACGCGGCGCCCGGGGAGAAGGTCATCTTCATCGGCGACTGCGCCGCCTGGGAGGGCAGGCTCCACGATCAGGTCGTGCAGCTCCGCTCGGTCTACAAAGACCGCGCGAGCAAGGACCCGCACGTCGCGAAGCACGACGACATCTTCGCCAAGATGGCCTCGGTGCTCGCGAAGCTCCGCCGCCACAAGGACGACCCCTTCATTCGGCTGGAGGGGTGTCCTGTCAGCGTCGCCGAACAGGTGCTCTTCCTGGTCTTCTTCAGCGGCGCGAAGAACCCCTTCCTCGACCCGGTGGAGTCCGTCGCCTTCAACAAGGCCTACCTGCAATGGCGCTCGATCACCACGCTCCGGCGCCTCCAGGGCATCCCCTACCAGAAGCCCGGCGCGGCCGACCGGGGCGACGCGCGACCCACCGTCGAAGCCCCCGCCCCAGCCGACGCCGAGTAGAGCCTCCCTCCCCCTCCACTCTTCCATCGTCACTTCCAGCACGCTGACCAGCGCCGGAGAGCAGTCTTGACCTGCATGCCGCAGGCATGGGACATCGCCCCCCTATATTCGCGGTTGGGTGCCGCGATGCACACACGAGGTAGCGATGCGGTCTTCAAGTTCCCTGGTTCTTCTTCTTGCGACGCTGGGCAGTGGCCTCGCCGCGTGCTCCGACCCCGCCGGCAACAACAACATCCTCGACTCGGGCAACCCCGTCGACACCGGCTCGCCCGCCGACACCGGCACGCCCACCGACCGCGGTCCTGACGCCGGCACGCCCACGGACACCGGCAGCCCGATGGACACCGGCCCGACCGACTCGGGCAACCCCGTCGACACAGGCCCCGCCACCGACACGGGCCCCGCCACCGACACCGGCCCCGCCGACGCGGGCCCCGCGGTCGATCCCTGCGCCGCGGCGAGCGTCATCGACCTCAACATGGCCGGCACCCGGTCGGGCGCGACCACCCGCATCACCCGCAGCAACACCACCGCCCCGCGCAACGGCACGCTCCGCGCGTCCTGCCAGAGCAACACGGTGGGCCAGGTCGCCTTCCGCTACACGCCCACCGCGGCGGGGCGCCTCGCGATCTCCACCGACAACGCCGGCACCATGCCGGTGGCCTTCGACACCGTCGCCTGGGCGCTCAGCACCTGCGCGCCGAGCGTCGGCGACGCGGGCACCGGCAACCTGGGCTGCGACGACGACAGCGGCAGCGACCCGCGCGGCCTGTCGTCGCGCTTCGTCACCACGGCGTCGGTCGCCGCGGGCACCCCGATCTTCATCATCGTCGGGGGCTACGGCAGCGCGACCGCCTCGACCGGCACCTTCGAGCTCTCGGTGACCGAGATCACCACCGTTCCCGTCGGCGGCATGTGCGACCAGGCCGGCTTCACCAGCGTGTGCGCCACGGGCGCCAACTGCGTCGGCGGCTCGGCCACCACCCCGGGCACCTGCACCGCCGAGGGCGCCCGCGGCGCCGCCTGCCGCGCCGCCGCCCCGCGCTGCGACGCCTCGCTGGAGTGCTCGTCCGCCATGGGCGCGGGCACCTGCCGCGCCATCGTCGCCGCCGGCGGCGCTTGCGAGATCACCCCCACCACCTCGATCTGCATGGGCACGGCCGTCTGCTACTCCGCCACCATGGGCGCCACCATGGGCACCTGCATCGCCGAGGGCGCCGCCAACGGCCGCTGCCGCGCGACGGGCACCGCCTGCGACGCGGGCCTCGCCTGCAGCGGCACGGCGACCTCGACCTTCTCCCGCTGCCGCACCGCCGTCGCCGCGGGCGCCGCCTGCGACCCGACGGGCGCGATGAACGTCTGCGCCACCGGCACCAACTGCGTGACCCGCGCGGGCGCCTCGACCTGCGTCACCCAGGGCGCCCAGGGCGGCGCCTGCCGCACCGACTCTCCCCGCTGCGACACCTCCCTCGAGTGCTCCAGCAGCGGCACCGGCGTGTGCCGCGCGGTCGTCGCCGTGGGCGCCGCCTGCGACACCAGCAACGTCACCACCATCTGCGCGATGAGCGCCACCTGCATCGCGACCACCCCGGGCGCTGCCATGGGCACCTGCCGCGCCGTCGGCACCGTCGCGGGCACCGCCTGCCGCGACGCCGCCCCGCGCTGCGACACGGGCCTCGACTGCAGCACCACGACCGGCACCGGCGTCTGCCGCTCGACCATCGCTTCGGGCGGGGCCTGCGTGCCAGGCTCGCGCTCGGAGATCTGCGCCATGAGCACGGCCTGCCAGCCGACGAGCGCCACCGCGGGCACCTGCGCGATGGGTCGCGCGGAGACCGAGCCGAACAACTCCCCGTCGATGGCCCAGGCCGCGGTGGCCAGCAGCACGGTGTACTCGGGCACCGCGACCCCGAAGGACACCGACTGCTTCTTCGTGACGGTCCCGGCCAACGGCTCGCTCTATGTGGAGTCCAACCTCCCCGCGACCCCGGCCTGCCCGGCCGGCGGCCCCGATCCCATCTTCACCGTCTACAACCCCGCCGGTGACGACATCCTCACGAGCGACGACACCTCCGGTCGCGGCCGCTGCAGCACCGCCTCCGGCGCGACCAGCAGCGCCCTCCGCGGCCTCGCCGCGGGCCGCTACACCGTCTGCGTCGAGCCCCTCACGTCGATGAGCATCAACTACCTGCTCACCGTCGGCGTCTACCCGACGCCCTGACCCCCCGCGACCTCCCCCCCCGAGGGGCCGCGGAGCAACCCTCCACGGCCCCGGGTGATGGCGCGCTTCCGCCCCCTCCGCCTCGATCCCTCCCCCGTCATCCTTGACGCCCGCCGACGCCCCGCAGGGGGTCTCGCCGCTATGGCAGCCTGCGCATCCGGTCCAGCATCTGGATCGCGGTGAGGTTGCGCATGTTGTACCCGTAGCGAAGCCCCGCCTCGGTGAAGTACGCGGGCTCGGTGCTGCCGCCGGTCACGTACACCGATGGGTGGATGCGGTCGGGCGAGACCCCGTGCGAGGGCAGCGTCTGGAGCGCGGCCCAGTAGTCGAGCAGCGGGACGTGCCTCGCCGCCGCGATCGAGCGGATCGTGTCGTTGAAGCGCAGCGCCGCGGCCGCCGGCCCGGTGCCGTCGTTGCGGTCGGGGATCGTGCTGAGCGCGACGACCGTGCCCTCCGCCTCGGCAATGTCGACGATGGCGTTGAGGTTGGTGGCGAAGCGGGCGGTGGTGCTGCGGTCGATGTCGTTGGTGCCGTACATCACGATCGCCCACGCGGGACGTATCGCCGTGAGCTCGCGGCGGAGGGGCGAGGCGCTGCCGCCGCTGAGGGCGTCGTCGGTGGTCCACCCCGCGGTGGCGCACACGCTCGCGCGGTTGAAGGAGTTGCGGGCCTGGCCGTCCTGCAGGGGCAGCGCGGCCATCCGGAAGGTCTGGATCGTCGGGTCGAGCGCAACGTAAGTCCCGACCGACCCCCAGCCGAAGCCCACGTCGCTGAGGAAGCTCCCCGACTCGGTGATCGAGTCGCCGATCTTCGCGAAGACCGCGAGCCGGTTGCCCATCGCCGCGCCGCGCGCCCGCACCTCCCGGACGTGCGCCACGGTGGCCCGGTCCCACGCGGGAAGGGCAGGACCCTCGCTGGGGAGCGTGTCGATCACCACCGGCGCACCGGCGTCCGGCACGCCCACATCCCTCGCTCCAGTGTCTGGAGGGCCGGAGTCCCTCACGCCGGTGTCCGGAGGGCCGGAGTCCCTCACGCCCGCATCCCTCGCGCCAGCATCCAGCACGCCCGCATCCCTCACCCCGACGTCTGGCCCCCCGAGGTCGACGGCGGCCCCGCTGTCTCGGGGGATGTCGACCACGCCTCGATCGATGGGGACCGCCACGTCGCGCGGCGGGGAGACGTCCCAGGTCAGGTCGGCGTCCTCCTGACCACCGTCCACCCGCACCTCGCCGAACATCCCTCCCGGCACCGGCGAACACCCTGCCACCAGACATCCGAGCGCGATCCAACGCCTGCTTCGATCGACCATGTTGGACCTATTCAACCCGATGAGGCCGGGGTTCGTCACGCGGTCTGGTGGATATCGGTGATACAACGCCGGGGTGTCGGCTCGTCGGTCGCGTCTCCTGGTCGGCGCACTCCTCACCTCGGTGAGCGTCGCCTTGTGCTCGGAGGATGCGCTCGCCTATCCCTTCGAGCGGCGCATCTCCCTCCGCGGCGAAGGCTCCGTGGCGATGCTGGTCGGCTCGACGGCGGTCAACGACCACTACGCGACCGGCGTCCTGGCGAGGGCCTTCCTCGGGCTGACCCTCGTCGACCCGGTGTCGCTGCAGATCTCCGCGCTGGAGGGCATCTTCCCCTCCCGCTCCCTCCCCACCTCGCTCAACACCAACTTCATGGCGGGCCTGCGCTTCGAGCCGCGCACCGTGCGCCCGGAGGGGAGGATGTTCGTCGACTTCAACGCCGGGCTCGCCACCTCGGGCTTCAACCAGCGCTTCGCGTTCGACCTCGGCTTCGGCTGGGAGTTTCAACTCACGCGCTACTTCTACATGGGGCCGGTGGTGCGCTACTCGCACATCGTGCAGCCCGACGACCTCGTCGGCATGGACGCCGACGACGCGCACTACCTCTCGCTCGGCCTCTCGATCTTCATCCGCCCCTTCCCGACGCCGGTGACGCGCCGCGGGCGGCTGGTGGTGATCGGCCTCGGCAACGAGCCGGACGGCGACTACGACGGCGTGCCCGACTCGCTCGACCAGTGCCCGCAGGTGGTCGAGGACCACGACGGCTTCGAGGACGAGGACGGCTGCCCCGACCTCGACGACGACAACGACAACCTCCCCGACTCGGAGGACCGCTGCCCCCGCGCGCCGGAGACCGTCAACGGCTACGAGGAGGAGGACGGCTGCCCCGACGAGCTCCCCGGCTCGCGGGAGCGCAACGAGATCCGCCTTCGCCAGCGGGTGTACTTCGCCGTCGGGCGCTGGCAGGTGCCGCCGCTCTTCAACCCCATCCTCACCGAGCTCGGCGACTTCCTCGTAGCGCACCCGGAGATCCGGCGGCTTCGCGTCGAGGGCCACTCCGACGACCGCGGCACCCGCCGCGAGGGCTTCTCGCTCTCGCTCCGGCGAGCGCAGAGCGTCGTGGCCTTCCTCGTCGAGCGCGGCGTCTCCGCGGGCCGCCTCGAGCCCGTGGGCTTCGGCGACACCGCGCCGCTCGACCGAGCGCACGACGAGGTCACCCGCGCCCGCAACCGGCGCATTGAGTTCATCATCGCCGAGGGCCCGCTCGGACGAGCGCCCGCCTTACCAGAGGGTGTATGGACCCCGGCGAACCAGAGCGTCGTGCTCCCGTCGCCGCAGCCGACGCTGCCACCCGTCTCCACCCCGAGCGAAGCCCCGACGCCATGATCGGCCTCATCATCAACCCCAACTCCCGCAAGAACCGCCACCGCCGGGGCCGCGTCGCGCGCTTCGAGAAGGTGCTCGGCAAGCGCGGGCGCGTCATCGAGACCCCCTCCGTCGACGCCATCATCCCCGCGCTCAAGACCTTCGCCGCCGAGGGCCGCCGCTACTGGATCGCCGACGGCGGCGACGGCGCGCTGCACTGGATGATCAACGAGGCGGTGCGCTTCTTCGGCGCCGCCCGCGCCGCGGAGGCCGCGGTGTACATGCCCACAGGCGGCGGCTCGGTGGACTTCGTCGCCAAGTACCTGGAGCTCGACGGAGACCCGCTCACCCTCGTCGGGCGCCTCGCGGACAAGGTCGCCGAGCGTCGGGAGCCCGCCGTCCGCAACGTCCCCTCGCTGCTCCTTCAGGGCAGGCAGGTGGTCTACGGCGACGAGCCCACGGAGTTTCGCCGCTACGGCTTCGGCACGGCCCTCGCGGGCTACGGCGCCAACTTCTACGGCCCGCTCTACCGCGGCGAAGGCAAGCACGGCCCCGCGGAGATCGCCCGGCACATCGCCTCGGCCTTCGGCGCCGCCGCAATGCGCAGCGCTTTCGCCGGACCGCTCGCGTCGCTCAAGCCCAAGGCGCTGCGACGCGCGGAGGACGACTACCTCCGCCCGCTGCGCGCCGAGGTGCAGATCGACGGCGCCGCGCTGCGGGGCGAGGACGGTCGGCCCATCCTCACGCACACGGCGCTCAACTGCTCCTCGCTGCCGCTCAACCTCGCGGAGATCATGCGGGTCTTCCCCAAGGCCGATGGCTCGCAGATGCACGTCCACGCAGGCGATGTGAGCGCCGTGGAGATGGCCAGGGTGTTCCCGGGGCTTATGACGGGACGGTCGGTCAACCACCTCCTCGCCAACGCCTACGACGGCCCCGCGAAGACCCTGGAGATCACCTGCCGCGACGGCGACGAGATGACCCCCGTGATCGACGGCGAGCTCTTCTACCGGATCACCTCGCTGAAGGTCACCATGGGCCCGATGTTCCGCATGGTCTCGCCGTAGCGCACGGGTTCGGCCGATGTTTCCGACGACCACGCGCTTTCGTGCGATCGATGTGCTGGGCAAAGGGGGGATGGGCGTCGTGTACCGCGCCTACGACGCCGAGTCCGCTCGCGTGGTGGCGCTCAAGACCGTGCGCCGCCCCTCCGGCGACGACCTCTACCACCTGAAGGAGGAGTTTCGCGCTCTCACGGGCATCTCGCACCCCAACCTGGTCGAGCTGCACGAGCTCTTCGTCGACGGCGAGCAGTCGTTCTTCACCATGGAGGTCATCGAGGGCACCGGCGTCCTCGAGCACCTCTGGGGCGACGGCACCACCGCGACCGGGCCGGGCATTCCCACCGACGGAATCTCCCGCCTCGACGCGGTGCTCCCGCAGGTCGTCGCGGGCATCGCGGCGCTCCACGACGAGGGCAGGCTTCACCGCGACCTCAAGCCCTCCAACGTGATGGTCACCTGGGAGGGGCGCGCGGTGGTGCTCGACTTCGGGCTCGCCCTCGCGTGGCGCGAGGCCGCCGTCGACCCCTCCGCGGCGTCCTACGGCACGCAGCGCTACATGTCCCCCGAGCAGCTCGAGGGCGCCGCGCTCACGCCCGCCTCGGACTGGTTCGCGCTCGGCGTGCTCCTCTTCGAGGCCCTCACCGGCACCCTCCCCTACCGCGGCTCCGTCGCGGAGATCCTAGAGCAGCAGCGCCTCGGCCCCCCCTCTCCCGCCGAGCGCGTGCCCGGCATCCCGGCCCGGCTCGACGCGCTGGTGAAGGCGCTGCTCCAGCCGCAGCCCTCGGCGAGGCCCGGGGTGGGAGAGATCCTGCAGATGCTCCACGAGACGCCGAGGCCGCGCTCGTCGCTGCGGATGCTCGTTCCCGCGGAGGCCCCCTTCCTGGGGCGAGAGAGGGAGCTCGAGGCCCTGCGCGAAGGCGCCGCGCAGGTGGACTCCGTCGGCCTCTCGCTGGTCACCGTCGAGGGCGTCTCGGGCATCGGCAAGACCGAGCTCCTGCGGCGCTTCCTCGCGACGATGGAGGCCGAAGCAGGGACGGTGATCCTGCGGGGCCGCTGCCAGCCTCGGGAGTCGGTGCGCTTCAAGGCCTTCGACGGCCTCGTGGACGCGCTCAGCCGCCACCTCCGCCGCCTCGGCGACGGGGCCGCGGCCTTCCGCCCGGCCGACCTTCGCGACCTCCTCCGGCTCTTCCCGGTGCTCGCCCGGGTGACGGGCTTCGACCTCGCGCACGGCGACGAGGGCGCGACCAGCAACGACCCGCGCGCCACCCGTCGCAGGGCCTTCGCGGCGCTGCGCAGCGTGTTCACCCGCCTCGGCGCCTCGGTGCGCCTCGTGCTCTGGATCGACGACGCCCACTGGGCCGACGAGGACAGCGTGGCGCTGCTGCGCGCGCTGCTCCTGAGCCCCGATGCGCCGCGCGCGCTGGTGATCGCGAGCTGGCAGCGCGAGCTCGGCGGCGCCAGCTCGATGGTCGCCGCCCTCGAGGCCCTCGGGCGCTCGCTCCCTCCGGGCGCCCACACGGCGCTCAGCGTCGAGCCCCTCGGCCACGCGGACGCCCGCGCGCTCGCCCGACGCATCCTCGGCGAGCGCGAGGTCGACCTCGACGTGCTGCTCACCGAGTCCGGGGGTACGCCGTACTACCTCACCGAGCTCTGCCGCCGGGCGAGGGAGCTCCCCCCCGAGGCCGTCGCGAGGCTCCGGCTCTCGGACGTCATCGGAGAGCGCCTCGACGCCCTTCACGCCGCCGAGCGAACGCTGCTGGAGTTCGTCGCCGTCGCGGGCCGCCCGCTGCCCCGAGCCCTGCTGGTGAAGGCCTCGGGCGTGGGCGGCCACGCGCGTCGGGCGCTGTTGCGCCTCGGGGAGATGCGCCTCGGGCGCACCACCGGGTCGGCCGACGACGAGCTCGTGGAGCCCTGGCACGACCGGGTGCGCGCCGCGGTGCTCGAGGCCTGCCCCGCCGACCGCAAGCGCTCGACGCACCTGCGCGTCGCCGAGGCGATGATGACCTCCGCAGGGGCCGACCCGGAGGCACTGGTGATGCACCTCGAGGGCGCCGGCGACCCGGTGCGCGCCGCGGCCTTCGCGGTGGCCGCCGCCGAGCGCGCCGAGCAGGCGCTGGCCTTCGACCGGGCGGCCGGACTCTATGGCGTCGCCCTCGCCCACCCCCCGGCGGACGCCTCGATCTCCGAGCTCTGGCGACGGCGCGCCGACGCGCTGGTGGCGTGCGGCCGCGGGGGCGACGCGGCGGAGGCCTTCGTACGCGCGGCGGACAGCGCGGGCGACGCCACCGCGGGCGACGTGCTCGACCTGCGACGGAGGGCGGCGGAGCAGTTCCTGTTCTCAGGGCGCTACGAGGAGGGCCTGAGGGTGATGCGGGTGGTGCTCGACGCGGTGGGCGTCTCGCTGCCGGGCTCTCCTCGCGCGGCCACCCTCGCCTCGCTGGCCGGCCGCACGCGCTTCCTCGCCCGCTCTCTCGGCCCGCTCTTCTTTCGAGGCCGACGCGCCCCGGTCTCGCCGCAGCGCCTCGACGCCCTCTGGACCGCCTGCGCCGCGCTCTCCATGGTGCAGCCCGCGCTCGCCGACGCGATGGGCGTGCAGCACCTGCTGGAGTCGCTCGACCTCGGCGACCCCTCGCGCGCTGTACGGGCGCTCGGCTACGAGGCCACCTGCGAGTCTTCTCTGGGCGGCGGCTTCTTCCGCGAGCGCTCCCGCAAGCTCCTCGCGGAGACCGCGCGCCTCGCGGCGGAGACGGGCCGCCCCTACGACCAGGCCTGGTCGCTGATGGCCGAGGGCACCGCGGCGTGGCTCCGGGCCGACTGGGCCTCGTCCTTCGACCGCTGCGACGCCGCGCTCGCGGTCTACACCCGGGAGTGCCGCGGAGTGGCCTGGGAGACCGCCACGTCGCGCATCTACGCCCTCTCTTCGCTGGCCCTGATGGGGCGCTTCGGCGAGCTCGGCCGACGGCTTCCCGAGGCCCTCAACGAGGCCGAGGCCAACGGCGACCGCTTCGCCCTCGGCGGGTACTCCGTGGGCCAGCACGGGCTGCACTGGGTGGCCTCCGGGCGCCTCGACGCCTGGCAGGCCCTGGCCGAGCGCGCCCGCTCGACGTGGCTGCCCGGGAGCTTCCACCTCCAGCGCTACTCCCACCTCGTGGCGGCGACGCAGGCCGACCTCGCGCGGGGCGACGGGTGGGGGGCGTTTCAGCGCATCGAGTCCGAGTGGTCCGCGCTGGAGGCCGCGCAGTTTCTCAGGCTGGAGGTGCCGGGGGTCGAGCTGCTCCAGCTCCGCGCGAGGGCGGCGCTCGCCTGCGCCGGGCGCATGACCTCGATCGCCCGAAACGGCTGGACCCGCGTGCGCCTGCTCACCCTGGCCGACGACGCCGCCTCTCGCATCGCGCGCTGCCCGCTCTCCTTCGCTGCGCCCACCGCGGCGCTGCTGCGGGCTGGCCACGGGCTGCGCGCGGGCCGACCCGACCTCGCCCGCGTGGAGCTCGCGAGGGCGCGCGAGGGCTTCTCGAAGGCGGGGATGGCCGCGCACAGGGCGGTGCTCACCTGGGAGCTCGACGCCCTCGACCGCAAAGAGCCGGGCGCCGCGCCGGAGGAGGTGCGCGACTGGGCCGAGCGGGAGGGCGTGGCGGACCTCGTCGCCTTGCGGCGGGCGCTGCTCTGGGGCTGACGGAGGGAGCGGGGGGGGCCTCAGCCGACCAGGTGGTGGCTGGAGTGCCGGGGGAGCACGAAGCGAGCGTCGTCCTGGTCGGGGTTGAGCACGGTCTGCTCTCGGAGCGAGACCATCTGCGCGCGAGGGTCGGAGACCACCTTGCCGACGCGCACCATCAGGTTGCCGCGCACCATCAGGAGCGAGCGCTGCACGGAGATGACCGCCGAGGCCGAGAGCTGCATCTCCCCGAGCCAGGCGTCCATCAGCTGGTCGAAGGCCCAGCGGTGGAGCACCACCGGGAGCTCGTAGTCGAGCACGGTGTTGATGTGCCTCCCCAGCGACGAGCGGGTCGCCGCGTCGAAGCGCTTCGGTGAGGTGAGCGCGCCGATGAGCACGATGCGACGGCGCTGGGTGTAGCCCGACGGGGAGTCGAGGATCGCGACGACCTCCGGTCGCGTGGTCTGCCGCCCGTTGGCGCGCATGGTCTCGAGGAAGGCGTCCGCGCCGATGCGATCGAGCGCCGAGGCGTCGGTGCCGACCTGTCCGAGCGCGTCCTGGAGCGCGTCGACCGCCTCGGTGAGCTTCGTGGTGTTGATGTCCTCTCGGGGCGTCACTTCGTCTCCTCCTCTCGCACGCTCAGCTCCTGGGGGAGCAGCGCCTCGGGGATCGAGTCGAGCCCGAGGATCTCCACCATGTGCGGATAGCCGTCCTTGTAGAGCTTGCTATCGATCGCCCGCAGCGCCGCGAAGTCTGGGAGCTCCCACTCCTCAGGGTCCCAGATCATGCAGCGGTCTCCCGGGGCGCGCGAGGCGTTGAGCACGGCGTTGACGGCGTGGCGCGCGGACTCGTTGGCCGCCTCCATGGTCGTGAGCCGGGTGAAGGTCTTCATGTACGTCCCGGCGAGGATCCACGCGCCGTTCTGCAGCTCGTAGCCGTCGTGGCGATGGTCCGGCTCGTGGAGCCGCCCCGGGCGCAGCTTCCACTCTCCGGGTCGGTTGATGAGGTAGGGCGAGAGGTTCTTGGCGATGTCCCTGGGCGCCCGGCGAGCGCGGCGGCCCTCCCCCTCCTCGCTCAGCAGCTCCCGACGAAACACGATGTTCTGGTCGAGGTGGTAGCAGCTCGGCGTGAGCTCCCCGTTGTCCTCGATGTCGATCGCGCGCTGCGCCGCGGGCGAGATCTGCGACGCGTCGCGGGGCCCCTCCCGGCTGCTGCGCCGCGAGCGCTGGGTGTCCATGGCGACGCTGCGCCGCACCTGCTCCCACACGGTGGAGGCGATCTGGTCGGGCGAGCACTCCCACCCCGGGAGATCGTCGGTGACCCCCTCGCGGATCGTCACCTTCGTGGGGCGGTGGAGCGAGCCGATGTCCACCGAGACGATGCCCCGGTATCCGTGGATGCCCGTCGGGCGCCGCCGCCAGAAGTGGGCCTGAGAGATGGACGACAGCCGCCACGGGGCGTCCATGTAGAGCGTGTGCTCCTGGCCGAACTGGATGTTCGTGTCGAAGAGGTACTGCACCCCGGTGAGGTGCCGCAGCGGCCCGAGGCCGACGTTGCGCTCGGTCTCGGAGTCCGCGAGGCGCTTCTGCCAGGCGTTGAGCGCGTCGAAGTCGCTGGCGACCTTCAGCTCGGGCGCGCCGGCGACGTCGGGGACCCGGTCGAGGGCGGCGCGAAACTTCCGTGCGAGCCCGTAGCCGACGTGCTTCGCCGCGGGCTGCAGCCGGTCTTCCGGCACGTCGACCTCGCCGTGCATCCCCCAGTCGAGCTCCTTCGCCGTGAGGTTGAACTCCGGCGCGTCGAGCATCGCGGTCATGGGCGCAGCGACCACAAAGAAGTGCGGCCGCAGCGCTGTGTCGAAGTTGTCTGGCGACATCGTGTCGCCGTCGACGATCACCCTTGGCAGCAGCACCCCAGGGCGGTGAAGCGCCGCGTCCGACGAGGGCGGCTTGAAGTCCACCAGCTTCCCCCGGATGAACTTCACCCCTCGGTACACGAGGTAGTCGCGCCACGGGTCGAACCACGCCACGGAGGTCGGACCGTTGAGCGTCGCGTCGGTGAGCTTGCGCCCGGAGAGCTGGTCGATGAGCAGCTGCGTCACGCAGTTGCCCTGGGTGCGCGCCTCGCTCTCGCTCGCGGTCATCGCCCCGAGCACCTCGGGGCCGAGCTCCATGTGCTTGCGGCACACCTCGCTGAAGCGCTCGCCCTCGATGAAGTCCCACCAGGTGAGGTCCTCGAACTCCCCCGCGCGGCGCTCGGTGCTGCTGGTCATGTACTGGAAGAGCCGGGTGCTCAGCCGGGTGACGTCCTGGGCGCCGTAGCCGAGCTCGCGCACGAAGCTCTCCAGCAGGGTCAGCGTCTGCTGCAGCGACCGCGGCGGGCGACGAGGGAAGCTCACCAGCCGCTCGACCTCCTCAGGCTTGCCGTCCTTGCCGGTGCGCTGCTGTTCGACCACCAGCCAGGTCGCCTCGGTGGAGACCAGGTTGTCGTAGACCGTGCGCAGCGCCGCGCCGAAGCGGTCGTCGCCCCGCTGCAGCACCGGCGTACGGCGCATGGTGTCGAAGAGGTGCCGGTAGAAGCCCGGGAAGTACCGGAAGCCGTGCTCCCCCGGGACGACCCCGCGCCCCTTCACCCGCACCTCGAAGCGGAAGCCCGACATGCCCTCGACGCGCAGGATGTCCTTCTCCTCGGTGGCGAAATCGAGCACCGAGTGGAGCTCGTCGGCCATCGCGGCGCGCACCCTCACGGCGGCCCCGATCGCCTCGTCGCTCGGCTCGATGGCGGGCCCCGCCTCGGACTCCACGAGCCTCGGGAGCGGGGCCGTGAGGGCCACCGTCAGGTTCTGGTACCCGGCGCCGCGGGTCGCGGCGATGAGGCGCTTGGAGAAGCTGGCGAGCGAGTCCTTCACCTCCGTCCAGCCGGTCGCCTCGTCGCCATGAGGGAGCGCGGCCGCGAGCGCGATCACCTCCTTCTCGGTGTAGTCGAAGGCCGGGTGCCGCACGAAGGGCAGAGCGCGGGTGATCGGGCCTCCGCTCGCCCCATCCTCCTCGCCGCTCGGGATGTACGCCCACTGCGTGCGGGCGACCCCTCCCACCGCGGGGAGGTGAGCCTCCCAGGAGTCCTCCGAGGGCTCGACCAGGTAGACGTCGTAGCCGCGCTCGATGCACTCGTGGGCCACCGTCAACCCGGTGATGCCGCCTCCGAAGACCCAGATCACCGGGGTTGGTTCTGCTTTCGCCTTGTCGCTCATCCGCTCGCTGCCTCCCTCTCCGCGTCGCTAGATACAACCTCGCGTCGAAACGCGTCCATCAACCCGGGAAACGACGGGCTCCGCACCGCTCCCCGGAGAAACTCCAGCAGCCCGTCATGGAAGGCCGCGAGGTCGTCCACGCGCCCTCGCAGCACCGTCTCTCCCAGCAGCACCGAGCTCACCAGCGAGCGCTCCGCCTCGGCCAGCGCCACGATCTCCCGCCGCGTCGTGCTCAGCGTGACCGACGGCGCGCCCGGCTCGTCGCGCAGCCACACCCGCTCCCCGTCGCTCTCCACCGCCACCACCTCGCCGTCGACGGTGATCGCCACCTCGCGCGCCCCGAGCGCCGCGGCCATCCGCGCGTGCGCCCACGGGAGCTCGCGCTGGAGCGTCCGCAGCCCCCGGCCCACCCATCCCCGAAACGGCATCCTCCGCGCGCCCATCGCCTTACGCCCCGAGGAACTCGAAGATCGCCCGACCCCGCATCGCCACCCGCTCCCCGCGCACCCGGCCCTCGACGGTGACCACCCCGCTCACCTCGTGGATCACCGTCACCCCCGGGTCGTGGTCGTTGGGGATCACCACCGCGGCCACGTCCTCCGCCTCGAAGCGGCACCTCACCTCGTCGCCGTCGCCGCGCGCGGTCACCTCAAGCGCCCTCGGGACGTCCGTCACCGTCCCCGGCGCCACCAGCGCCATCGCCCTCGGCAGCTTGAACACCCTCGACGCCCTCAAGAGCCCGACCCGCTCCACCGTCACGTCCGCCGCGCGCAATACCCTGTGCTGTAAAGCTCCCCGCCAGAGGAAGAGCGCCTGCATGTACGTCCGAGAGTGGGCCCGGTCGGAGAGCCGCACGAACACCATGCTCCAGGGGTTTCCCTCCTCCTCGGGCAGCCCGTAGCCCCACTCCCAGGCGAAGTCCCTTCCCCACGCGAAGTGCCCCCAGTTGTGGTCGTGGTAGGCGCGCGCCCGCTCGACCTGCACCACCCGGTCGCCCAGCCGGAGCGCTCCGCTCGCGACCATGCGCGGCAGCACCAGCCAGTTGATGGGAGGCCCCGGGTCGAGCCGGATGTTGTTGGCCAGCGACGGTACGCACCCGGGCTCCAGCACCAGCGACACCGCGATGGGACGCCGCCGCAGCCGCACCTCGATGACGTAGCGCCCGTCCTCGAAGGCGACCCGGTTGTCGCCGAAGCGCATCTGCAGTCCGCCCCCTGGGGCCTCGACCTCGTGGGCCTCGAAGACCTCGACGTCGCCGTCCCACTCCCGCTCCCGCACCAGCACCACCACGCGGGCGAACTCATGGCCCGGCGGGGCGCCCTCCCTCACGTCGTCGACAAGGCTGAGGTTCACCAGCACGTCGACGCCGGGAGCGTAGACGCAGAAGTGCCACCACTCCTTGTGCCCGCCGGCGCCCCCTCGCGAGGAGGGAGAGCGCCGCAGCCAGTCGGTGTCCGCGATGGCCTTGTCGAAGGGGCTCACCGCAGCCACCCCTCGGTCTTCGAGGGGCGCTCGGCGCTCTCGGAGGCGGCGGCCTCGCCAGCGGCAGCAGCGGCCGCGAGGTGGCGGCGCAGCGTGGACCTCATCGACGCGAGGCCCAGCACGAAGTCGATGAGCCGATCGTCCGAGGGCCTTACGTCCCCGACGGCGGGCGACGAGGGGGGCGCGTGCTCGTCGAGGAGGGCGTCGAGGCGCAGGCCCCAGGACTCCAGGCCCAACAGCAGGTGAAGCCAGGCGTTGCGCTCCGTGAACTCGTCGCCGTGGCGCTGCGTCTCGGTGGCGCGGCTCACGTCCCGTCGTCGCCCGGGTGAACGCCGAAGAGCCGGGTGAGCATGGGCTCGAGGTCGGGCACCGTCGCGGCCCTGGCCAGCGCGTCCATCACCTTCGAGGGGAGGACGGTGGAGGGCTCCTCCTCCAGCACGTTGAGCGTCCCGACCTCCCACACCACCCTGCCCCGGCGGATGAGCTCGGAGCCCTTCAACCGCTCTCTCAGCGCCGCGCCCTCCGGGGTCGCCGAGTACGCCCGACCCTCGGCCACCGCGGCGGCGAAGAGCGCCTGCGCGGCCACCGGGTAGCGGACGATCAGCGCCTGCGCCTGCCGCAGGGCCGCGAAGAGCCCGTCCTCCTCGCGCGCCTCGAACACGGGCCCCTCGTCGCTGCTGGAATCCAACGGCGGTCTCAGCCCTTCGAGGGATCGAAGCGCAGCGCCAGCTCGATGGCCTTCGCCAGGCGGCCGTCGGGGCCCTCCAGCTCGTAGCGCCCGGAGGCCACGGCGGCGGGGTCCATCGCGTCGAGGGCGCCCGGGCTCCAGCGGATTCGTACCCGCAGCGGGAGCACGGCCTCCTTCGCGGTCGCCGCCGGGTCGCGCAGCACCTCGACCCGCAGCGCGTCGCGATCGATCTTCGGCTCTCGGCTCCAGCTCAGCCTGACGGGCGTCGCGGCGGCCCCGGCGGGCCACTCGCTCTTGGTGAGGTTTCTCACCCGAAACTGCCGGTGGATCTCGCAGTAGCGGGTGCTCTCCCCGTCCGAGGGTCGCTCCTTGCGGTCGGCCTCCACGGCCTGCACGGGGATCACCAGGTCGAGCACCTCGGAGCGGTTGCCCCGCAGGGGGAAGCCCATCGCCTCGCCGATGCGCTCTTCAAGGTGCCTGGTGTGCTTGCTGCGCAGCCCGAAGAGCCGGTCGAGGGCGTCGACCTGGAGGCGGGCCACGTCGAAGAGCAGCTCGCTGACGCGCCGCACGTCGCCGAGGCGGGGGATGAGCGGGGCGACAGGCGACCCGCTGGCCTCCGCGGCGCGGGCCGCGTGGTTGAGGGCCTCCTTGCCGTCGTGGATGCCCTCAAGGATGTCCACCGCCTTCTGCAGCGACTTGTCCTTCAGGGCGTCCAGAAACTTCGCCTGCGCGTTGCGGTCGGTATCAACCATTCGGGGTGCCGCTCCTCTCCAGCGGGTGACGGATGTACCCCAAGCGCACCGCGGCTGAGAAGCCCCGCGCGCCCACCCCGCGGACTGTGATACCCGATCGGGTATGCGTCTGCTCCGACTGCGCTCCTTCGTCGCCACGGCCACACTGGCCACCACACTCTTCGCGCCACGCGCGCACGCCATCTGGCCCCCGTCGCCCGAGATGAGCGCCGAGGACCTCTCGCGCCCCGAGAACTGGCCCAACGACCCGGGCTACGCCTACACCGAGCGCGGTGGCGGCCAGTGGTCGCTGTGGAGCTGGATCCCGATGGCGACCCGGGCGGTCGCCGGCTTCCGCGCCCAGGAGCTCACCCTCGGCGCGGGCAACAGCGTCGACCGCGCCTGGGGCCTCTCCATCGGTGACCCGCGGGTCATGATCGCGGTGCTCGACTCGGGCATCAACTGGGAGAACGACGACCTCGTCAACAAGGTCGCGCTCAACACCGCCGAGCTCCCGATGCCGATGGGCGCCTCGGCCTACGACAGCAACGGCGACGGCGTCGTGACCGTGGCCGACTACCTCCAGGACACCCGCATCACCTGCGGCGTCGCGGGGATGCCGCGCAACCAGTTCGCCTGCCGCGGCGCCGACGGGATGCCCAACGACCCCAACCGCAACGGCGTCCTCGACGGCGGCGACCTGATCCGGGTCTTCTCGGACAGCACCGACGCCGACCGCAACGGCTACGTCGACGACATCGCCGGCTGGGACTTCATGCACGACGACAACGACCCGGCGGACGACACCCGCTTCGGTCACGGCACCGGCGAGGCGCGCGACTCCGCCTCCGAGGCCAACAACGGCCGCGGCGGCGCGGGGAGCTGTCCCCGCTGCATGTTCATCCCCACCCGAGTGGGCGACAGCTTCATCACCGACGTGACCGACTTCGGCCAGGCCGTGGTCTACGCCGTCGACCGGGGCGCGAGCGTCGTGCAGGAGGCCCTCGGCACCCTCAACAACTCCCGCTTCGCCCAGGCCGCGATCGACTACGCGTACAACCACAACGTCGTCATCATCGCCAGCGCGGCGGACGAGAACTCCCGGCATCACAACATGCCCGGCACCGCCAACCACACGGTCTACGCGCACGCGATCCGCTTCGACTCGGAGAACATCAACAGCGCGACGACCTTCCTCAACTTCAACAACTGCACCAACTACGGCGCGCAGCTCGTGCTCTCCGTCGGGGCCATGAGCTGCTCGTCCGCCGCGGTGGGCTACAGCTCCGGCATGGCGGGGCTCATCTACTCCGCCGCCCTCGGCCGCAACCTCAACCCGGCGATCTCCGCCGAGGAGGTCAAGCAGCTCCTCACGATGACCGCCGACGACGTCAACGTGCCGGAGAGCCAGCCCGCGCACCCGATGTTCGACCGCTCGAAGTACCCGTCGCTCCCCGGCTGGGACCAGCGCTTCGGCTACGGCCGCACCAACTCCCGGCGCTCGCTGGAGTGGGTGCGCGACGGGCGCATCCCCCCGGAGGTGGACATCACCTCGCCGCGGTGGTTCACGGTGCTCGACCCCGACCGGCCCGCGCAGCAGACCCTGCGCATCGAGGGCCGCATCGCCGCCCGCCGCGCGCCGCGCTTCGATTACACCATCGAGTATGCTCCGGGCGTCGAGCCCGCGGACACCGCGTGGGTGATGGTGCGCCGCGAGACCAACGTCACCGCCGCGGTCACCGACCGCCTGGCCGACATCGACCTCCGCACGATCAACATCAACAACCCCGGCGAGGTGGAGAACCGCTACACGCTCACCGTGCGCATCCGCGTCACGGCCCACTACGACGCCCCCATCGGCGACGTCCCGGGCGAGGTGCGGCGCGCGTTCTACGTGCACCGCGACCCCACGGTGCTGCCGGGCTTCCCGCTCGACCTGGGCAGCGGCGGCGAGAGCTCGCCCCACCTCGTCGACCTCAACGGCGACGGCGCCAGGGAGATCATCTACGCGACCTCCGACGGCGAGGTGCACGCCTTCCGCGCCGACGGCACCGACCTGCCCGGCTGGCCCGCGTTCACCCGCGTGGCGCAGGGCTACGACCCGGCGCGCAGCCCGAGCTACCTCGCGGCGAGGGCCTTCCAGCCCGTCGCCCCGGGCGGCCGTCCCCCCATCGACCCGACGGTGGTGCGCGAGGCGGTGCTCTCCACGCCCGCCATCGGCGACCTCGACGGCGACATGCGCCCTGAGGTGGTGGTCGGCACCTACGCCGGGACCATCCATGTCTACCGCGCGGACGGCACCGCGTACGGCCACGGCTTCCCCTACACGCTCCCCGATGTGCCGAGCAGCGCGACCTCGCCGCAGGCCATCCAGGCCCGAGGGATGTTCGGCGACCCGGTGCTCGCCGACCTCGACGGCGACATGCGCCCGGAGATCGTCTTCGGCGCCTTCGACGGCAAGGTCTACGCGCTCGACGGCATGACCGGCATGGTCAAGTCGGGCTTCCCGGTGGTGGTGACCTTCCCCGAGCCGGGCACCAGCCGCAACCGCGTCTTCGGCAGCGTCGGCATCGGCGACATGGACGGCGACCGCCGCCCGGACATCGTCTCGGTGTCGAGCGAGGGCCTGCGAGGCGACAACAACCTCGGCGCCATCTACGTGATCTACGGCGACGGCAACAACCACGCGGGCGGGCCCTTCCACCCCAACTGGCCCATTCCCTACCTGTCGTTCAACTTCTTCCCGCTCATCGGTGAGGGCGTCTCCTCGTCGCCCGCCATCGCGGACATGGACGGCGACGGCCGGGACGAGCTCGCCCTCGTCGGCACCGGCAGCGCCGTGATCACCCTCGCGCGCGGAGTGCAGCCGGCGCACGTGGCGCGCCCGTCGCCGCAGTCGCTCGCCCAGGGCGTGGCGATCCGCACGGCGATGCGCGGCCGGCTGACCAACGTCGAGACCTCGCAGGTGTCGTTCATCCCGGCCTTCTCGCTGGGCAGCTTCGGCGACATGACCAACGACGGCATCCCCGACTACGTGATCACCGGCGCCAGCCTCAACCTCGCGATCAACCTCGCGGGCGGCGGCCGGGCCTTCCCCATCGAGCACCTCGCGGGCGCCTGGAACGGCGCCGACGGCAACTCCCTCCCCGGCTTTCCCCGGCTGGTCGAGGACTACACCTTCTTCTTCAACCCCTCCATCGCGGACGTGGGCGGCGACGCCTACCCCGAGATGCTCATCGGCACCGGCGGCTACTACCTCCACGGCTTCGACGGCTGCGGCCGCGAGCCCGAGTCGTGGCCCAAGTTCACCGGCCAGTGGATCATCGCCAACCCCGCGGTCGGCGACCTCCGCGGCATGGGCCAGCAGCAGGTGGTCTCGGGCACCCGCTCGGGCTACCTCTGGGCGTGGAGCACCACCTCGCAGGCCGCGACGGCCAGCATGCAGTGGCCCACGCACCGCCATGACCAGGCCAACACCGGCAACTGGGGCACCACGCTCAACCAGGGCGTGCGCCGCGTGCCGGGCCTCGGCCCGCTGGAGTGCCCGCTGCCGGTCGAGCCCGACGCGGGCGTAGCCGACGCCGGCGCTACCGACGACTCGGGCGTCCGGGCCGACGCGGGCCCGTCCGTCGACGCGGGCGCGCCCACCGTCGAGGGCGACGGCTGCGGCTGCCGCACCCAGCCCGCGAGCGCCCCCGGAGGCGGGCTCCTCGCCGTCGGCCTCGCGATGCTCGCTGTCCGTCGCCGCCGCCGCACCGCCGCCTGATCCTCGCCCTTCCCCGCCCCCTTCACTCCCCCGATCACCGGTCCGGTGAATCCGTTCACCGGTCCGGTGATGGTCGGCGCAACTCGAAGACCTCGACCGGGCCGGGGTCGCTGCCCGGCGCCGCGACCGTCACGACGCGCCCTCCCGGCGCCGCGAAGACGCGGATGTAGCGAGGAGACTGCGCCCTCGCGATCACCTCGTGGGCCGCGTCGCGCGCGGTGACGAGCAGCCTCCCCCCGCAGGGCGAGTGCTCGATCGCCGAGAGGACCCCGGGCAGCGCCCACCGCGCCTCGACGCCCCACCCGTCGCCCGCGAGGCGCTCGAGGCCACGGTCGCCGTCGAGGTAGAGGCCCCCGCGAGCGTCGAACGAGAGGCACGGGGCGTAGGAGCCGAGGCGCTCGGGAAGGAGGCGGCGCAGCGCGCGACGGGGCGCATCCGGAACACGGGCGCCAGCAGGGGCCCGCGGCCATGGCGTATGGTCGGAGCGCCGGTGGAGCCCCCTACCCCGATCACCCGCTTCTGCCTCGACGGCGCGCGCGCCCCTCGCGCATCGCGCGCCCACGTGATCGGCGTGTCGGGGCCCCAGGGCGGCGGCAAGTCGACGCTCACCTCGCGGCTCGTGACCGCGATGCGGAGCGCGGGGCTGCGGGCCGCCACCGTGTCCATCGACGACTTCTACCTGACGCGCGCCGAGCAGCGCGACCTCGCCGCGCGGCACCCCGGCGATCGGTGCCTCGAGCACCGCGGCTACCCCGGCACGCACGACGTCGGGCTCGGCGACCGCGTCCTGCGTGCGCTCGCGTCGCAGCGCACGGGCCCCATTGCCGTCCCGGCCTACGACAAGTCCGCTCACGGCGGCCGCGGCGACCGCGCGCCGACGGAGCTTCTCGTCGAGGCGCCGCTCGATGTGGTCCTCGTCGAGGGGTGGATGCTCGGGTTCCGTCCGCTGCCGCGCGCCGAGTGCCCGCCGTCGCTCCGCGCGTCGAACGAATACCTCGCCGACTACGCGCGCTGGCACGCGCAGCTCGACGCCTTCGTCCACCTCGTCGCGGGCGACCCGGCGTGGATCGTCGACTACCGCGTCGACGCGGAGCGTGCGCGCCGGGCGGCCGGACAGCCTGCGCTCTCGGACGACGAGGCGCGCGACTACATCGAGCGCTTCCTCCCGGCCTACGAGGCCTACGTCCCGCCGCTCGTCGCCGCGCCGCCCTGCGCGCGATGGCTGCGCGCCACGATCGGACCCGACCGCGCGATCGTCTCGATCGTGGGGTCTTGAGCCGTCCGGGCCGCACCGCCTCTCTCGCGGCGCCGCGGTACCCTCGCGCGATGACCCGCCGCACCACCGCCTCCCCTCGCCTCCCCGCCGCGCTCCGGAAGAACAACGCCGCCGCGAGCGCGGCCCACCTCGAGCGCCTCGCCGCCGAGGGTCGCGCGGCCATCGCGGAGGTGAAGGCGTGCCGGGCGTCGATCGGCGGCGACTACTTCTCCATGGGCCTGGCGGTGAAGGCGCTGAAGAAGAAGGGCGTCGCCCAGGCCCTGGGCCGCGCCGACTTCGCGCAGGTCTGCACAGAGGACCTCGAGATGTCCGTCACCAAGGCCGCGCAGCTCGTCACCCTGGTGACGCGATTGACCCGCGCGACCGTGCAGCTCCTCGGTCGCGACCGCGCCAGCGCGATGATCGCCCTCGTCGACGCGACGCCCGCGGACGACTCGGTCGACGAGGTGCTCACCGCGACGCTGCGCCTGCCCTCGGGGCGCGAGCTCGTCGTCGCCGACGCAAGTACCGAGGCGGTTTGGGCCGCCGCCAAGGAGTTTCGGCTCGCGGGCCCGGCGGCGAAGCAGCCGACGCGCGGGTTCACCGCGTCGGCCACGGAGCGCGCGCTCTTCGCGAAGTCTGCGAAGCGCTGGCAGCGCAAGGACCTCGCGGCCGCCGTCTCGGTCGAGCTCAAGGCGACCCGCAAGGCGCACGGCGCCGAGGTCGCGGTCCGTATGCCGCTGGCGCTCTGGGCGACGCTCGCGCCGCCTCCGCGCTGATCACCGGACCTGTGATCGCGTTCACCGGACCTGTGATTGGATCGACGGCCATGATCCCGGATCCTGCGCGCCGCCTGGCGGAGATGGAAAGCACGTACCCGGCGTTGTTCCAGGCGCTCCGCGCCGCCGGCTGGAGCGAGGCGTATCGCGCGGACAAGGGACAACTGGCAGGGGAGCCGTACTTCGATGACCCCTACCCGATGCACGACCTCGCGCGGGCCCTCCTGGAGCGGTTCGGCGGAGTTCATGTGGTCGGCAGGGGGTGGCGTGGCGTCTACTTCGGCTGCCGGCACATGGGCACGTCGACGAGCCTCAGGATCGTGAGGCCCTACGAGGTCGAGGAGTACCTGCTCGGCGAGCGCTCGGAGACGAAGACGCGCCCCCCGGCGTTCCCCATCGGCCGCATGAACGACCAGGTGATGTTCATGCGGGAGGACTGGTCGACGATCACGGTCAGCTACACCTGGGGGTGCGTCCGGCTGACCGACGACCCCTTCCAGATCATCAACGCCGAGATGACGCGGGACCGCTCGCTCTTCCGCGACCCGGCGCGTTGCTGGTCGATTCTCGACCTGGCGCAGGTCCCTGAGCGCTTCAGGTTCGACATCTACCAGTGCGGCTGAAACTGCCGTTTCCACGGTCGACGCGCTCCCCGCGCTGAGTCGACCGGCCCCGTTCCGCCAGCATCCCTAACGCCCCGCTCCGGGGGGCGAACGACCCGCGCGCCCCACGGCGCACACGCGCGGGCCGTAGCACCGCGCGTGTGCGCTCCCGCGCACGGAGAACCCCCACATGACCGACGACCCGAACAAGGCGCCCGACGACGGCGACGACCTCGACGCGCGCATCTCGCGCCTGCTCGACGCCAGGCTCAACAGCGCCCTCGCGAGCCGCGACAAGCGCCTCCAGGCCGCCATCGGCAAGACCTTGGAGGAGCAGCTCGCGAAGCTCGCCCCTGCCGCCGCCGACAAGCCCGCGGACGAGCCTGCCGAGGGCGCCTCACGACGCCTCGTGCAGGCCGTGCTGCCCTGGGGGTTCGCCCGCGCCAGCTTCAAGGTCACCGACACCGCCCTGGCGGCAGCGCACGCCAACCGCAACCCCACGGACCTCGGCGCGTGGGGAAAGCCCCCGGCGCCGTCTCGAATGCGGATCCGCTTCAGTCACCAGAACACCCGCGGTACCAGGTTCGCGGCGTCCGCCACTGTCACGCGGAGCTTCGGACGAGCTCGGAAGGGAGCTCAGTGGATCGGGCTATGCGACGCTCATGGGGACGGCCCGTACGCGCTCACAGCGTCGGAAAGCCGGGGAGCACAGAGAACAGGTTCCGGATGACGAGGAGAACGTCAGGAGGTTCCGGCTTCCGGGCCGTCCTGAGGGGCCAGTAGCGACCGTGCGCGAGCCAATGCCGCACGCGGAGGTACTCCTGGAACGCTGCGAAGCGCTCGGGACGGCCGACGTGATCTCTCCACACCTCGAGGATGTCCTCCAGCGGGACGCGCTCGGCGTACTGGTCGGCGAGTTCCTTGAAGCGAGCCCTGACCGGACGAGGCTCCTTCTTGACGCGACCCACGCGCTCCCAGAAGTCGACCCGCAGCAGCGCCTCGCAGCTCGCGAGCAGCGCCATGGACACCTGCCGATCGAGCTCGTCGCGCAGGTCGCGCAAAGCCGCCTCGAATTCCACGGGGGTCAGCCCGATGAAGCTCGACGAAGGCGGAAGGCCCGTCGACGCCACGGACTGCAGACACTCCAGGGCCTCGACCGAGCGGTCGTAGTAGGTAAGGACGTCGCCCGGACCAGGCCACTCCGCAGCGAACCTCATTCAGCGAACGGCGGCTGGGTCGAGACCAACAGGTGTTCGAGCGCGGAGATGAACGTCTCCTCGGACAGGTCGTCGAGGTCGAGGATCGCCCGCGATACGCGGGACGGCAGCGCGACCTTCCACTCGCCGTTCTGCTGACGGAGCAGTCGCGCCTTGCGTGGGCCGCTATCGAGGTCGACGCGACCCGCGCTACCGATCACGTCGAGGCCTACCGGGTGGACATGAACGGAATGCGGACCCGGCGCCTGGATGATCATCGCCGGGACGTCGTAGGTGCCGTACTTCGACTCGGTCACGGAAGTCCCTTCGCGACGGATGATGAGGAGCCCTTCCCGCTCAGGCTCGCGCAGCCAGGCGTGGAGGCGGTCCATCAACGCCGTCACGTCTGCGATCCACTCGGCGCGTTGGCGTTCGAGTGCGGCGCCGTCAGCCGCATCGGCTTCCGCAGCCGCCTTCCACTGCTTGAGGTGAGCGCGCAAACCGTCGAGGTTTCCCATGGCGATTCCCAGCGTATCAGCTTCGACGGATGGCCGCCCGCCGCGGTCGATTCCGCCGACGCGGACGCTGCTGGAGAGCTTCGTGCGCGAGCTCGGCACGGGCGCTCCCGCCTGCGTGCTGCGCCCGGGCTACGCCGTCAGCGGCGCGCGGGCCTCGCGGGTTGCGCCGCGTTCGAGCGCACCGGAACCGACGTGACGGGCGCGCGTCCGGTGGGGTCGCGCGGGGGGTGGTCCCCGTCCCAGCCACCCGCGTAGAACCACCGCGCGCCCGGGGCCGTCAGGTCGCGAGGCGGGGGAGCGCCGCCCACCTCCCAGGCTCCCGCCACCCACGAGTACGGAAGCGACACGCCGTCGAGGCCCCGGCCCTCGACTGCGAGCAGTCCGCAGCGCACCCCCGGGCGGCCGGTGCACCATGGGGGCATCTCCCCGGGGCCCACGAGGAGCCAGAGCGGGCTCGCGTCGCCCTCCGCGCCCGCGAAGCCCTGGCGGCCGAGGTGCCCGAGGGCGCTCGCGCTGACCCCGTCGGTCCAGCGACCGCCCTCCGTGGGCGCGCGCTCACGGAACACGCGCACGAACACCTGCTCGTCGCCCAACTGAAACGCCCAGCGGATACCACCCCGTGGCGTCGAGCGGAGAGACCGACCGGTACTCCGCGATGCCCTCCGCCACCACGCGCTCTCCCACGGTGCCGACCACCGCGAGCACCCCCGCGCTCGCCCCCTGCGGGAAGCGCACCGGCATCGTCGGCGTCGCGGCGCCCATGATGTACGCTGTGGAGTTCGACTCGGCCGTGGCGAAGTACGAGTACACCGTCACCGTGACCCCGCGCGCTCCGCCCGGCAGCGGCGTCGGGCGCGTCGAGAGGAGCTGCACCAGCCCATCGCTGCCGAGCGAGTAGGGGCGCGCGGCAAGCACCCATCCTGTGTTGGGGCGGCAAGTCAGGAGCGCGAGGCCGGGGGAGTCCACCTGCTGGTCGCGCGTGATCGCCGCGCCCACGGGCGCTACCAGCGCCACCAGCGCGCGGCCGGGGAGCACGTCGGTCGGCGTCACCGCGAGCACCTCGAAGCCCTCGGCCCGCGCGGCGGGGAACAAGGCCGCCAGGTCGATCACGCGCTCCCGGGCGCGGGGGTAGCCGCCCACCCGCCGGTCGGCGAGCACGCGGTCGGCCTCGAGGCCCGCGAGCGCCTCGTGGGTGGGCCCCTGGGCGCAGGGGTCGATCGCCGGGAGGGCCTCGGCGACGACCGGCAACGCCGCGGCGCCGGCATCGGCCGGGGGCTCGGGCACGGGGGGCGCCACGCGAGCTTCGGGCTCGGGACGCGGCGTCGAGGCGCAGCCCGCGGCGAGGGCGAGGAGAAGGGCGCGAAGGGACAGGGTCATGAGCGAAAACGGTAGCGGAAGCGCCTGGGGGCCCGTCAATCGCGAAGGGCGCGTCCACCGGACCGGTGATCGGCTCGCCTCCCCCTCCGAAGCTCCTCTCCTCCCGCTGAACTACCGACTCCCGTTCAACTCCCTATCGCGCCCGCGGAGGCCCTTCCGGTAGCATCCGCGCACGATGCGACACACCCACCGTTGGTTCTCTCGCGGACTGGGCCTCGCGCTCGGCCTCGGGGCTCTGCTCAACTCCCCAAGGCCCGCCGAGGCCATCTGGCCGCCGCGCCCAGAGATGACGTCGGCGGACCTCGCGATGATGGCCAATTGGCCCAACGACCCGGGCTACGCGGGCCAGTGGGAGCACTGGTCGTGGGTGCCGGGGATGAACCTCACGGTGCCCAACTTCCGCACCGAGGAGGCCGCGCTCGGCGCTGGCAACAACACCGACCGCGCCTGGGCCATCTCCACCGGCGACCCGAGGGTGATCATCGCGGTGCTCGACTCGGGCATCAACTGGGACAACGACGACATCGTCAACAAGATCGCCCTCAACACCGCCGAGCTCCCGCTGCCGGAGGGCGCGACCAGCTACGACAGCAACGGCGACGGCGTCGTCAACATCGTCGACTACCTGCGAGACTCGCGGGTCACCTGCGGCACCGGCCCGGCGAGCGCGCGCAACCCGCGGCAGTGCCGAGGCGCTGACGGGATGCCCAACGACCCCAACGGCAACGGGGTCTTCGACCCGGGCGACCTCATCCGGGTCTTCTCCGACCGCACCGACGCCGACCGCAACGGCTACGTCGACGACATCGCCGGCTGGGACTTCTTCCAGGACGACAACGACCCCGCGGACGCCACGCGCTTCGGCCACGGCACCGGCGAGATGCGCTGGAGCGCCGCGGAGACCAACAACGGCATCGGCGACGCAGGCGACTGCCCCCGCTGCATGCTGCTCCCCATCCGCGCGGCGGACAGCTTCATCGGCGAGGTCGACGACTTCGCGCAGGGCGTCGTCTACTCCGTCGACCGCGGCGCCCGCGTGGTGCAGGAGGCCCTCGGCACCCTCGACAACAGCACCTTCGCCCGCCGCGCCATCGACTACGCCT
>Ga0207969_100107_pt1 | contig 55709 bp, 40 predicted proteins | sample LakWasMet25_LOW6_2_FD_183869 | JGI IMG/M metagenome (GOLD analysis project Ga0207969, IMG submission 183869) | Freshwater sediment methanotrophic microbial communities from Lake Washington under simulated oxygen tension - Sediment Metagenome... | ecosystem: Environmental > Aquatic > Freshwater >...
GTCAAGCGTTTTTTATGGTTATACTCAAGATCGGCAAAACTGGTTTGATAGCTCATGATTCGGATTTGGTTTGTTTCGATGACGGACTATAGTTTATCTTGTAATGACCGATTTAATCAGCGTTTCCCTAACTAACGAAGAAATGCACTAAAACCTTAGCCACAAAATATTGAGTTATAGAGTGCCGAGGCCGACACTCTATGTGACACATCCTGCACAGGTTTGCAGGAACACAGGAAAGCCCGGATGCCCATAGCTAGCATCGCCATTCCCAACACTTGGCTTGTTAAAAATCCGCCAGCCTTTTCAAACGGCGGCTCTGCCGTGCTTTTAAAATCAGAGCCAGGCTTTTTACCTGTATCCTGCGTCAGCCGGATGCCGGCTTACTCCGGAGAACGGGGGGCGCCACCGGTTCCAGTCCCAGATCCGGTTCCAGATCTCGTACCGGAGCCATTACCCGAACCGCTTTTGCCTTTAGTGCCTGTACCACCGTTAGTGCCTGGTTTTCGGGTACCGCGTTCAGTGCCGGTCGTACCGGGATCACTGGTAGTTCCCCGGCTTCGAGTACCACTCTCAGTATCTGTTGCATCAGGGGGAGTAGTCCTGCCCCGCATGCCGCCTTCAGTGCCTTCAGTACCTGTTGTGCCAGTATCTTCTCGGCTCCGGACACCTCGTTCAGTACCTGTCATGCCGGCAGAATCCGTGCTTCCTTCTTCGCTACCAGTCTGTGCTAGCCCTTCGTTATATGGGCTTAATGCGAGCACCCCAAATACCAAAACCAGAGACAATAAATGTTTCATACCTGTTCCTCTTGAGCGTGATGAGATTGAATATTTCATATCGATTCCTCTTGAGTTTGATTGGATTGAAAATTTCCTAGCAGTTTCTGTTAAGCGATACATGCGGCTATAAAGTCGCATAGCTCATCCTAAACAGGTGTGCATCGCGGGTCTGTCCGCTATCACACATAAAATGTGGGCTATTTCAGTAACACCAATCAAGGCCCTGTGTGAACCGGAGAACGCTTCCGCCCTATTGATTCGGTGATCCATATGCCAAGTGTCGCTACGGAAAAGCTTCAAAATTGACCCTGAGCCATTAAAATAGCTATCAATTTATTTTTATTTGATTAGCACGCATGAAGATAGGCATACAAACCTGGGGCTCTAACGGCGATATTCGCCCGATGCTGGCATTAGCCGATGGCCTGCAACAAGCCGGTCACTCGGTAACGCTGGTGGCGAGCAGCATCGATAACCACAGTTACCACGGAATCTGCGACCAATTAGGGATAAGCTATCGGCAAGTGCCGGAGCATATCGATTTCGATATGCAGGGTTTTGCCCAGCGCTCGTTTCGGATGAACCCTTTGCAATGGCTGCGGGCACTGCTTGATGAAGCGTTTTTCCCTTACGAGCAGACCCTGTATCAAGCCGCGCAACAATTAGTCGCGGATAACGACTATGTGATCGGCCATCATTTTTTATACCCTCTGAAACTGGCAGCGCTGCAACAGCGGAAACCTTTTTTCAGCGTAACCTTGTGTCATGCCTCAATACCCAATCCTGTCGTTGCGCCTTTCAGCTTCCCTAACTTAGGCAGCCAAATCAATAAGCTCAGTTGGCGGCTGCTGGACGCTGTATTCAATTGGACCTTGAAAAAACCGTTGACCCGTTTATGGCTTGAAGCCGGTCAAACGCCGCCCGCTAACGTGCTGACTGAATTGCTGACCTCGCAGCAACTTAACTTGATAGCCGTCGATCCGTGGTTTTGCCGCTCCTATGAAAATATCCAGCCCTACCATCAAGTCTGCGGCTTTCTGAATTTAACGGAAGATAACCGGCATTGGGCCATTCCACCTAAACTGGCAGAGTTCCTCGATAAAGGTGATGCACCGGTCTATATGACTTTCGGCAGCCTGCAACAGGCCGTGCCCGACTGGAGTATGGAACTGTTTTTGGAAGCAGTAAGCTTGGCAGGATGCCGGGCTGTTATACAAACCAGTTCTACGCGTTACCCTGCCGACAGCCATACCGGGCAGGTCTATTTCATCGGCAGGCATCCGCATCAGCCGCTGTTTAAGCAATGTGCAGCCATCGTGCATCACGGCGGAGCGGGCACAACTCATGCCGCCGCTTTATCAGGCTGTCCGTCTGTCGTGGTGCCGTTTATGGACGAGCAATTATTCTGGGCCCAGCAATTGCAATTGCTGGGTTTGGCAGGAAAACCGCTTCCGGCCAAAACAGTCACTGCCGCTGCTTTGGCTAAAGGCATCAGGACCGTATTGGATTCAAGCTTAATGCAAGACAACGCCAGACAAGCAGGCCAAGCCATGCAAAGCCACAACGGGGTTGCGCGCGCGGTACAACTGCTGGAAGCGCAATTTTAAAATCATCATCGCCCCATTTCGGCTAAGTAAACTGGGCGATGACATCAGTTTTTTATTGCTTCATGTAAAAGCCAAACGCAAGAGAGGGCAGCAGAGACTGTGCCAGTATTAGAAATTTGGAGTACAAACCTAGGTTTGTACTCCGGCGCTTTATTAATAATCAATAACTTAAAAATAAGAACAAGCCTTATCTAAGGCGGCTTTTACAATATTTTCACCGTCTTCAAAAAGCAAACACCTAACCCACAGCTTTAAGCTCATTATTTAGCGTCAGCTGTTGAAGCCATTTCTTGATGACTTGCATGTGATGGTCTTCAGTGCGTTTTGCATACTGAAACCTGTCGACATAGTCGCTAAGGCCGGCTTCATCTACAAGTTCAATAAGCAATTCCCAAGCGGCCGCATCCGCCAGCTCAGCCATTAAGATAGCTTCCACGCATTGCGGAATAGAACTGCGCGGATCATTAAGAACCTGCATCAACCCCATCGCGGCCATTCCCGAAGAATCGGCGCACGGGGTTTGTGCCGTCGGGTCTCCGCCCATCGAAGCAATACAATCCCTCACCAACGAATAATGTTCGGCCTCATCATTGCGGAACTGCTCAAGCGTATTGATGTCCAAAACCGGCTTGGCAGACTTGCATTTCGTGATCAGTGCATCGTAAAGCCGAATGCCGCTACGTTCAAAAGCCAAGCGTTCTCCAAGCTTATCAATCAATACCGATGGACTGTTTCCCTGAATAGCTTGTACGCCTGCACTGACAGCACCACGAAGCGTACTGGGAAGAGGCACTCCGCCTAATGGCTCCTCGTTTTGAATATAGCTTCTGCGCATCGTAAAGGCATCACATGCGGCGTCTTCAGAATGCGGAGGAAATTCTTCATAACCTTCAATCATTGCCTGGGTCATAACCGGATGAAGTTGAGTCGGTGTTTTGTTCATACCAAATTCAGCAGCGTCTTTCATAACAAACTCCTCAGTGTTGAAGGTGACTGACATTCATCGGATGCTGGAGCTTGTTAACCTCGCCTCCCGGCATCCACATATAATTAAGCGCAACGATTTCCGACGGAACCCCGTCGGCATTCAAACGTTGACGATAGATTTTCGAAGCTTCGCTTTCTTCGGATATATCGACAAAAGAAGTGCCTTTGGCGCGCAGATTGACTTCCTTGCGCAAAACATCACGGACGAAATCCCGCTGGCTCTCAAAAGTAACCGGTTCAGGCAGCATGGCAGGAACAACGCTTTGCGCATCGCGGTTTTCGCTACGTTCAAAAATGTCGCGCACAAAATGAAATTGGCCGAGCTCATAGTCCAAAAACTGCTCCCAAATAGCTCTAACGCGAGCGTTTTTTTCCTGCTGTGCACAGCCATAGTAGTTATAAACTTCGTTGGCTTTGTGCAGCAGCCACTTTTCCAGCCATGTTTCGCTGGGGTCCATAATGCATTGATATTGAGTCACATGCTGCTCTTCGATATGGGCAATTTCCGCATAGAGTTGCCGGGCCAGCGGGTCGCTGAACAACGGGCCGATATTCATATAGTAATTCCAGGTCTGCTGTTCTGCTGAGGTGATCGTTAACGCATGCATCTTTGTCAACGGCTGGGCTTTTTGCCGATCGTAGCATTCCCGCAAATCATCCTCCGGAGCGCGATGCTCGTAAATGGTCGGCCTGCCCGGCAGCACGTCGGTGTAACTTTGCAGGATATTATTGGAATCCTTGCCTTCGAGACGGTCCAATAAAGCCGAATAGCGGTACATATGATCGAAATCTTCCAGCAGGCCAAAGCGGTAAATCTGGGCCAGATAAGGATCCGGTTCGGTTTGCGCCACAGCCGCAGTGACTTCGATGGCGACCTGCTCATAGGCGATAGTGGTTTCAAGCGGCGAGTGATCGGCGCCGATCATCCAATTGATCAGGGTGGCTTGGTGTTGGTCAATCCGCCGTAACTGGGCCAGCGGAAGCTGGAGATTCTTATTCATCCGCGCACAGGCCCTGGAAAACTGGATGGATTCAAGCTCGATCCCGTTCATTAAGATAACCATGACCCGAGTAAAGGCATCGTCATCCAGTTTGCTGATAGGAACCTGAACCATATCTCGCCACGTTAAATGTTGTTTATTGATCGAGATTCCCCGATTTTCATAGATATTAAGTGCCATGTTTAGTCTCCTCTGGATATGAATTGAACTTTATTAAAAAACCGATGGTGCGCTCAATAAAGACAGCGCCAACTTCATGGTTCGCGTTGTCTTCAGTTAATCGCTGTAGTCAGGATTGGAAAAGCGGAAGCCGCCATATGACCAAAAGCCGACCCGAAATACAGATATGCGATTGTTAGGCAGCCAACTTGGGCTTCAATTAAGGAACCGGTTCCTCTTGAGCTGGATAGGATTGAATATTTCTTAACGGTTTTTGTTAAGTCATGTATGCGGTTTAGAAAATCGCAAAGTTCATCATAGCCAGATAGGTTTGGCGGGTCTGTCCGGTATCACACTTAAAGAGTCGAATTCCTGCAAGTTCCCGGATAGAGATTGATGATTAGGGCTATCCGTAGCGCAGCAACAAACTTGATCTTGAATTGAAGTTAACGCTATATAACAAGGTCTCGTATGAATCAGAATAGGTTCTGAAGGTGAAATTATCGCCAGTAACAGAAAATTTAAGGCGCGCACGGCACGCCCTACGGCTGGAGATTTTTACATCGATCGGCTTTCAACATCCTCAATGGCTGATTGATAAAGCCAAATGACGGCTGTCGGCCAATTCGATCCTCGCACCCAGCGACCGGCTTTCTCTGTCCATGACGTGCTGTAACCACCGGACATCATCAGCATGAGCATAATTCAACCTAAAGCGTTTGATTTGCATCGGCGTCATCCTCAAGCTGACCAGCCGCCCTGTCGCCAAATCCAAAGTCACGAAATACATCAACGTCAAATCGCCGCGAAACTCCTCGTATCCCGAAATGCCTTCGTAATCGTTCAGAAAATCGCCGCAACCGTAGAAAATCGGCTTGTCCTGATACAATTCGACGCCTTTCGGATGATGCGATGAGTGGCCATGCACCACATCCACATGAGCCAAGTCTATCAGCCGGTGCGCAAATCCCCTTTGTTCGCTTAAGACCTGGTAACCCCAGTTGCCACCCCAGTGTATCGATGCCACTACACAATCACCTTGTTGTTTAACAGCCGAGATCCGCTCAGCGATTCGGCTGACTGTGTGCTCGGATAAATCCGGCAGCAGGTTCACGCCGGCCTTATTGCTGGCCGCGCCCCACAGCTTGGGAATGCCGCTGCTTTCGTGCCCGAAGCCGAACACCAGCACACGCCCTTTCCCGGCCACTTCAATGATGGCCGGCGCTTCGGCTTCGGAAAGATTTCGGCCCGCTCCCGCCGTCTTCAGATTGGCATCGGCCAAACTGCTCAAGGTTTCCGTCAACCCGGCATAACCCCAATCCAGCACGTGATTGTTGGCCAGCACGCAGCAGTCGATCTTAGCCGCTAAAATGCAGGGAATATTGCGCGGCTGCATCCGGTAATGAATGCCTTTCAAGGGCCAGAATTCCGGACTGGTCGTCACTGCCGTCTCAAGGTTAATGATGCGGGCATCGGGGCCTTGGCACCGGAGTTCTTCAAGCACATCGCCCCAGATATAGCCAAAGTCAACTGGTCTCGGAATGGGCCCGCTGACTTGTTCCGTGAGCTTCACATAGCTCTTGGCGGAAGTCATGTAGGGTTCATAAATCTGCGGATTGCCGGGATACGGCAGAATCTGATCAATGCCGCGCCCGGTCATCACATCGCCGCACAAAAACAGCGTAAGCGTTCGGCCGGCGCGAGAATTTGACTGAGATGAAAGGTCTTGATCTGAACTCACTTCTGCCTCCTGCCGGAGCATCTCGCCATCTCCGGCAAGCGATTGAATTTAACTTTATTAGTAGTAATGCCGATCGAAAAGCCGTATGTTTATGAAGCTTACTTTATCAGGCCAAGGTAAAACATACGTTTATGAACGTAGGTTTTCGAACGAGTGCCAAAGGTGTATATAAGTATTTATATCTATGTATTATAAAAATAGATCGGCATATGATTTATTTAAATTTAAAGAAAGAGTGCCCGGAGTATGAACAAGGAAAACATTTTGGATTAGCTTTTAAAGCTAGTGCAAGCCGGGTGATTGCCGGAATAGCCGCTAACAAAAGTTGCAGAGCATACTGACGAAATTGTCATCGCTCCGCCCGGCTAAGTACCGGTGCGATTCGAGGTTCGAGGTCGTTCGGAAAATCGGCGCGCTACTGGACATCATACCGGTGCGCAAGATTGGACGGAAAACTGACCATTGAATTTAATGGAACAATGATGATTTATCCTAAATCCCTTACTTCTGTCGATGTCAGAATCATGTATAAGGACTTCCATCTTACTGGTCTATTAGCTATTCCTGAGCAAGCGAAAGGGCTTGTCGTGTTCGCTCACGCGAGAGGCAGCAGCCGGTTTAGCCGGCGTAACCGTTTTGTGGCCCAAATCCTGAACGAAGCGGGAATTTCCACATTGCTGTTCGATCTGTTAACGCCGGAAGAAGAAGACATCGATCAACGCACCCGTGAATTTCGCTTCGATATCGGTTTGTTGACCGACCGACTGATCGGCGTTATTGACTGGGTCAGCCGTCAAACAGCGATCGCCGCGCTTCCGATAGGGCTGTTCGGAGCCAGCACCTGTGCAGCCGTAGCGCTGAGCGCCGCAGCCGCTCACGCCGATAAAATGGCTGCGGTAGTCTCGCGCGGCAAAGGGCCTGACTTGGCCCTACCGCATCTTGCGAGAGTTAAAGCGCCTACGTTGTTAATCATGGGCAGAGAAGACAAAGTCGTGCCGGGGCCTGATCGACCGGGATCCGAGCAACAGCCGGTTGAGCATCGCCTGGAGATCGTTGCCGGCGCGACTCACCTATTGGAAGAAGCAAAGCTCGCCTGCGACTGGTTCCTGCATCATCTTTCGGCTCATGAGTCTCGACGCGTTTCAACTGTTTGCGCGGAGTGAATGCCGGACACTTGAAGATCGAGAGTGTGAAAGTCCGGTAGGATACGCATCGCGTACCGTTTTCAACGTTTCCAACTGGATCAAATACCAAAAAGGTACGAGACTGTGAAAATATTATCAAAATCAGGCTGAAAGGGTTATTTACCGCAGAGAACACGAACGACTGTAGGGATGCAGGAGGTAGAGCAACGCATGGAGCAGTTGCCGAGGACACGGAGAAAATAATCTATTAATTCAATCTATTAAAAACTCCGTGTCCTCTGTGTTCTCTGTGGTTAGTCTCTTAAACCGAATACTTTCACAGTCTCGTACGCGATGCGTACCTACGGTGCTGCTTATAATTTAACTGTGGGAGCGGCTTTAGCCGCGATTGTCGCGGCTAAAGCCGCTCCCACATAACCTTCTCACTCGACATTATAAATTTGACTGAGTACTAGGCTAATCATTCCGGCACTTAAAAAGTCCATCACCCTGTCCGGCCAGGCACTAGTAGGTATTTCTGCATATTGTATGAATCCCTTGTTTTTTCTAACCTGTAGCGGCATTTCCATGCCAATTGTTGGCTAGGATAAAAACCATCATTGAGGCAGAAAATGGCAAAAATTGTTTGCGTACTTTATGACGATCCGATTGACGGCTACCCACAGTCCTACGCTCTCGACTCGATACCCAAGATCAAGTCTTATCCCGACGGGCAAACCGCCCCTACGCCCAAGTCCATCGATTTCATTCCCGGCCAGATGCTGGGCAGTGTTTCCGGCGAGCTGGGCTTGCGCAGTTTTTTGGAAAACCTGGGCCATACGCTGGTAGTGACCTCCGACAAGGACGGCGAAAATTCACGCTTGGACCAGGAATTGCACGATGCCGAAATCGTCATATCCCAACCGTTCTGGCCCGCCTACCTGACTGCGGAGCGCATCGCCAAAGCGCCGAAATTGAAACTGGCATTGACCGCAGGCATCGGTTCCGACCATGTCGATTTGCAGGCCGCAATGGAACACAACATTACCGTTGCCGAAATCACCTACTGCAACAGCATCAGCGTCGCCGAGCATGTAGTAATGATGATCCTGAGCCTGGTGCGCAACTACATTCCGTCCTATCAATGGGTCGTCAAAGGCGGCTGGAACATTGCCGACTGCGTGGCGCGCTCCTACGACCTGGAATGCATGGAAGTCGGCACGGTCGCCGCAGGACGCATAGGCCTAGCGGTGCTGCGTCGCTTAAAACCTTTCGACGTTAAGCTTCACTACACCGACCGCCACCGTTTGCCGAATGAAGTCGAGCAGGAGTTGAACCTGATCTGGCACCCGAGCGTTGAATCGATGGTGCGGGTTTGCGATGTAGTGACGATTAATTGCCCGTTACACCCGGAAACCGAACACATGTTCGACGATGCCATGCTGGACAAAATGAAGCGCGGCGCTTATATCGTCAATACCGCCCGCGGCAAAATCTGCGACCGCGATGCGATTGTCCGGGCATTGGAAAGCGGCCGACTGTCGGGTTATGCGGGCGATGTCTGGTTTCCGCAGCCGGCCCCGGAAGACCATCCGTGGCGGAGCATGCCGCATCACGGCATGACGCCGCATATTTCCGGCACCAGCCTATCCGCGCAAGCCCGTTATGCTGCCGGTGTCCGGGAGGTATTGGAATGCTGGTTCGAAGGCCGACCGATCCGCGATGAGTACCTGATAGTCGATGCCGGAAAATTGGCAGGTGTAGGCGCTCACTCCTATAGCGAAGGCAACGCCACCGAAGGCTCCGAAGAAGCGGCCAAGTTTGGGCATTAGCTGCTGTTCATCGGTCCGCGCTGATAGCGCATGCCTGCCGTTTATGCGACAACTAAAAATGTTAGCGGTAACACCGCCATGAATATTGATAACCGCTCTTTGATGGCCTTATTTAACTTATCGTCAAGCCATCAAAGAGTGCAGTCAACCTACTTTATTCGGCTCTTCCGGCAGTTTTGCTTACGTAAACGCCATAGAAAAAGGAACAAAGCCATGAAACAATTACATCGAATCACCCGTGCCGATCATTCTCATTGGGTAGGGGACGGCTTTCCGGTGCGCACGCTGTTTTCCTACAATACGCCGGATGCCCAAGTGAGTCCGTTTCTGATGCTGGATTATGCCGGTCCTACCGAATTTCCGCCCGCATCGAAACCTAGAGGCGTAGGCTTCCATCCGCATCGGGGCTTTGAAACCGTTACCCTTGTTTATCAAGGTGAAGTCGAACATCTTGATACCACCGGCAAAGGCGGACGGCTCTGCCCCGGCGATGTGCAATGGATGACGGCGGCCAAAGGCCTTTTGCATGAAGAAATGCATTCCGCCGCGTTTACTCAGCGGGGAGGAATTTTTGAAGCGGTCCAGCTTTGGGTCAATCTGCCGGCCAAATACAAGATGGTCGAGCCGCACTATCAAGCCATAGCCAACAGCCAGATTCCGTCAATCAAGCTGGATGAACAAGGCAGTGTCATACGGGTAATTGCCGGCGAATATCAAGACGTTAAAGGCCCGGCAAACACTTATACCCCGATTAATTTATGGGACCTACGCTTGCCGTCCGGGCAAACTGTTGAGCTTGATTTTCCCGAAAATTACACAACGATGCTGTTTGCGTTGCAAGGCAGCGTAAAAATCAATAATTCCGTAACCATGAATGATGCCGAACTGGCGTTTTTTGAACGGAAAGGCAAAACCATCACCCTGACTGCGCTCAAAGACAGCACTATGCTGGCCATGAACGGCGAGCCGATTAATGAACCGATAGCCGGTTACGGACCTTATGTTATGAATACCGAGGATGAAATCCGGCAAGCTATTGAAGATTTCGACAGCGGACTTTTTAAACCGTAGCTAGTTGGAGTAGCCGGTCATTTATTGAGTCGGTCAAATGCATACCGGACTATGGATAACACGAAGCCTGAGATTTCTTTGCATAGCGCTGATGCTGGCACAGATCCGCTGTAATCCTGAAAGACAGTGGCAAATGGATATGATGACCGGGCATTTGCCGGACCTCTGCGTTACGGTTTCTTTTGCAGAGCATGCCGCAACACTACCACCTCGCGCAGTGTCACCGGAGGCGCCTTATTACCCCAGCTATTACGAATAAAGCTCAGTACCTCGGCAATTTGCCGGTCGGAAAATTTTCCCGAAAAAGCGGGCATTTCCTGAGGCTTTGGGCCTTTTTCTGTTTGCGGAGTCTTGCTTCCTTCCAAGAGCAGATGAATCAGCGAAGCCGCGTTCTCGGCAAGTACGCTTGAATTTCCGGCGAGCCTCGGAAATTTACCGGGTTCGCCATGTCCGCTTTCTTTATGACACTTAATGCAAAAAGATTGATAAAGGCCTGCGCCGGGGCGTTCGACTTCACCGCTTGCCATTGCCGACAATTCCATTGCAACGCTAGGTAAATCCGGCTGGTACTTGGCTCTTTCATCGCCGGCGGGAAGAGACTTCAAGTAATGCGCGATCGCATTAAGATCATCCTTATGGAAATATTGGGTGCTGTTTTCAACGACGCTAACCATGCTGCCGAATGCCGTTATCTGTCCACCGTGACCTGTCGCCAAAAAGTCGACGATATCGGCTTCAGACCAGCGGCCCAATCCGGAAGCGATATCTCCTGTGAGATTGGACGCAAACCAATTGTCTATCACAGCTCCTTTTAAAAACATCGGGGACTCTTCAGTATATGCCTTTTCCTGAAAAGCAATGCCGCGAGGCGTATGACAAGTGCCGCAATGGCCCAGGGACTGCACCAGATAAGCGCCGCGATTCCATAACGCATCGCGGTCCTTGCGCGGATTGTAGCGCTCGTTGTCGACAAAAATCGCATCCCAGAACATCAAATTCCAGCGGATATTGAATGGAAAAGGCAGTTTCGTTTCGGGCGGGTTATAATCGACAGGCCGCACCTCATTCATAAAATAGTCATAAAGAGCGCGTATATCCTCATCGGTCATCTTTGCAAACGACGGATAAGGCATGGCCGGATAGAGTCGGTTGCCGTCATTGTCGACACCTTCCCTGACGGCGCGGGTAAATTCGGACAACGTGTAGCGGCCTATGCCATTGACCGGATCCGGCGTAATGTTTGCCGAGTAAATGACTCCGAAGGGGGAATTGAGCGGTACTCCTCCGGCAAACATCGGAGATTGCGGTCCGGCCGTATGGCAGGCTATGCAATCACCCACCCTGGCCAGATAAGCTCCCCGGCTCATACCGGAGCCGGTTGGCTGCGCCAGGGCCGAACCCAACAAAAATACCGGGGACATGAGAATTAAGGCTTTAATGACCGTTCTATTGACGATCCTGAATAGCATGACGATTAAAACCATGAACTGCACGGCGGCACCAATAGAACGGCACAGATGTTGAATACAATCGCAACAATGAAGATGAAGCTCGACACCGCACTTAACTTGGCTAAAAACCGGTTTCTATTATCGACAGCACTGGCGGCACGGCCTTGCACAAACTGCCGCCAGGATATCCATGCCGCAAACCCGGACAACAGAGCCAGCGCAAAACAGGCGGCACTGATTGTCGTCAGCATGGCAGGCAGCCCGTTCCACATCGGCGCAGACAGGGGGACCCGGTAGGGATAACAGGCATAAGCCGTAATCGGTTCGCTCAAAAGTAGCTGTGCCGTCCACGCCGACGGTGCGCCGAGCAAGCCCAGCCATAGCAGCACCATGCTCATCCGGCTATGATGAGAAACCGTAGCGAAAATGGATGAATCGCGGTTAGAAGAAAAGTTCATATTCGCGCTAGTAGAGGTAGGGCAACAGGTAAAAAGTTGTGAATACAAACAGCCAGACCACATCGACAAAATGCCAGTACAGCCCGCCAATCGTTACGGCCGCGTAGCGTCTATGATCAAAATAACCGAGCGCCATCCAAAGCAGAAGCGCCGACAGGATGACCAACCCTACAATGACATGCAGCATGTGGAATCCGGTGATCGTGAAATACAGCGATCCATACAGGTTCGTTGCCATATCGTAGGTAAGTTTGCGCCATTCATTCAGCTGAATAGCCACGAAACACATGCCTAAAACAAGCGCCAACGCCATCGATGCCAGTGCCCAGGGCAACTGCCTGAGCCGAATGCAGCGCTCGCTGGCCCAAACGCATACACTGCTGGTGAGTAATATCAGGGTATTTATGCCCGGCATGAACAGAATAGGCAAGCCTTCAGGCGGCCAGTGCTGTTCGGTTTGAGATGCCAGATAAAAATAGGCAAACAGCAGGTAGGCGAACAAGGAACCTTCGGTGGCAATCAATGCCAGCATGCCCCACCAGCCGCCGGAGTGTTTGCTTTCGCTGCCGACCGGCAACGGTTGTTGCAATGGCATTGCCTCAGCCATGAGCGACTCCTTTATCGTATTCCATATCCGGCGCCCGCTGGATCAGTGCTTTTCTCGGCCAAAGCCATACTATCAACGACAGACTGCAAGCCAAAGCCATCAGCACCGTAAAGTCCCGCGCATGCAGCAGCAAGCCGACGAAAACCAGGGCGCTGAACAGCCCGAGAAAGAAGGGCGCAAAAGAATCGTCCGGCATTTTCAGAATGACGTCAGGCAGCGCATCAAGCGGCGTCGTGCCGATGGTTTCCCGCCCTTCCATCAGCAAATAACCCTGTTCGAGACTGGAGCGGTCTGCGTCTTCATCAAGCCGGTCTTCCCATAGCGGATGGCGGCTGGCGATAAACGGAATGACCGCAAAATTGTAAACAGGCGCCGGCGAGGCCACAGCCCATTCGAGCGTCGGCGCATCCCAGGGATTGGCCGTGGCCAAAGCTCCGCGCTTTAAGCTGACCAGAATATTGACCAGAAATATCAAGATACCGACAGCGAAAAGGAACGACCCGATCGTTGTGACCATGTTGACGGTGCTCCAACCCATGTGCGGCGCATAGGTATAGATGCGCCGCGGCATGCCCAGCAGGCCCGCCACGTGCATCGGGAAAAAGCCCAGGTTAAAGCCGATGAACATGACCCAAAAACTCCATTTGCCCAGGGTTTCATTCATCATGCGGCCGAAGAATTTGGGAAACCAGTAATAGATGCCGCCGACCACCGGAAACACATTGATGCCCAGCAACACGTAATGCAAGTGCGCGACAATGAAATAGGTTTCGTTCAGCTGCAAGTCCAGGGGCACGGCGGCAACCATGACGCCTGAGAATCCTCCGATCACAAACAGGATGACAAATCCGGCGAAAAACAGGAACGGCGTATTGAACACCGGACGTCCCAGCCAGATGGTCGCTATCCATGCGAACACGGCAACGCCGCTGGGGATGGCAATCACCATGCTGGTGGCGCCGAAAAACGACAGCGCGAGCGGCGGCAAGCCGGTGGCGAACATATGATGTATCCAGACACCAAAGCCGAGCAGCATGGTTGCCATGGTCGACAGCGCAACCGCCGAGTATCCGACCAGAGGACGCCGGCAAAAAGTAGGCAGTGCGTCGGAAACAATGCCCATGGCCGGAAGCACGACCGCATAAACCCACGGATGCCCGAACATCCAGAACAAGTGCTGCCAAAGCAGCGGCTTGCCGCCATTCAGCACATCGAAAAAATGCGTGCCCATTTGCCGATCCAGCCACAACAGAAAAAAAGCCAGACTGACTGAAGGAACCGCAAAAACATTGGCGACCGATGCGGTCAACGTGCCCCAGACCAGGATCGGCACGCGGCCGATCGACATGCCGGGAGCGCGCATCCGAAATAACGTAACAATGAAATTGATAGACCCCACGGTCGTAGAAATCCCCAGCAACACCATGCCGAGCGCGTAGACGTCGATATTGGGGCCGGTGTTGTAATTCAGTTCCGCAAACGGCACGTAATTGAACCAGCCTGCGTTCGGCGCTTGTCCGAGAGGAAAGCTGGCATATAAGAATATACCGGCAAACAGGAAAAGCCAGTACGACAGCGCGTTAAGGCGCGGAAACGCCATATCCCGCGAACCCAGCATCAGCGGCCATAAATAATTGGAAAAACCCGACAATACCGGCAACGAGTACAAAAAAATCATGGTAATGCCGTGCATCGTGAACAGTTGGCTGTACTGTTCCGGCGTCAGCAGGGTCTGGTCCGGCCGTGCGAGCTGCACACGCATGATCAGCGCCTCGACTCCGCCCATCAGCAAAAAAATGAAGGCGGTGACCAGGTAGCGTATGCCTATGGTTTTATGGTCAACCGTCGATAACCAGCCGCGCCAGCCGGGAGCCGACTCCCACAGTTCGGCAAGATGTTTTTCGGCGGCCGATCCGGCCGGGGCGGAGCCGATCTCCGGTACGCGGGTGAGACTAAGGTCGGGCGTATTTTGATCGGCATCGGTCATGGTCGGCGATCCTAATTAAGTGTCGATAAAAATGCTGACAGCGCGCTAATCTCTGCCGCAGTTAGCACCATGCTGGGCATGCGTGCGCCCGGCTTGAGTTCCTGGGCATGGGTAATCCATTGCATCAAATGATCCGGGGTATTGGTTAATAGCCCGCCGACAAGCAAGCGACGGGAGTTCAAATGAGTCAAATCGGGGCCGTGAACGCCTTTAGCCTCGGTTCCTCGGACTGCATGACAGCCGGCGCACTGATCGAGAAAAATTTTCCATCCTGTATTAACATCGCCTGTCAAAACCGTTGCGGCTGTTTTACGCTGAGCGTCTTGCCATGTCCTGAATTCAGCTTCGCTTTGCGCAACGACCTCAAAGCCCATATGAGCATGTTGAAGCCCGCAATATTGCGTGCATTGTCCAAGGTAGACGCCTTCGGCATCGGCTTCGATCCATTGTTGATTGGTCAATCCCGGAATCGCTTGCGTTTTTCCGGCCAGCACCGGCACCCAAAAGGCGTGAATAACATCCGCGCTTTTCAATTTGATCAGGACCGGCTGCCCGACCGGGATATGGATCTCGTTTGCGGTCACAAAGCGGCGCGAAGCATCATCGTCTTCATACTCCACTTTCCACCACCAATCATAGCCTGTGACCGTCAGCGTTAGCGCCGGAGCATACGTCGGTTTGGCAGTCTTGTTGAGCGTGATCAACATATAAATAGTCATCGCAAACAAAATACAGGTGGATATACCGGTTCCGATATAAATCCATAGCATGCCTTGATCTTCCCGACCTATTGAACGGGGATCTTCCGGGGAGCGTTTGTGAAAAACAGCTCCGGCCAGGAGTAGCGCGATGACAATAAAAATTAACGCCAAAATCCCGGCAAAAACCCATCCCAACTGCATCGTAGGCGTTGAAGCCGGGCCGTAACTATGCAAAAAATAGTTAAGCGGAGCAATCCGGTTTTCCGTCGATGCGGCAAAGGACGGCGTAACTGCAAGACCACATAACAACAACGTGCCATTGAGGCGGCATCCTGATGTTGAAGCGCTCATTTAGTTGATGAAAATCCGTCCAAAATAGGCAGGAAAGCCGATTGCTTTATAGCCACATTTGCCACGTGCGCTCCCTGGAAACGGGCGATTTTTAATTCATTCTGCGACGGTTGACGGCTATTGTCGGCACCGGCAAGCGTGCTGGCTCCATACGGAGATCCGCCGGTGATTTCATTCATGTTCATAATTTCCTGGCAGGAATACGGAACGCCGACAATGATCATGCCGTGATGCAGCAGCGTAGTATGAAACGAGGTGATCGTGGTCTCCTGGCCGCCGTGTTGCGTGGACGTGGATGTGAACACACTGGCGACCTTGCCGATCAAGCTGCCGTTCACCCACAATTTGCCGGTGCGGTCGAGAAAATTGCGCATTTGCGCGCACATGTTGCCGAAACGTGTCGGCGTGCCGAAGATAATGGCGTCGTATTCCGGCAGCTCTTCCACCGTCGCGATCGGCGCCGGCTGATCGAGCTTGGCGCCTGAATTGCGCGCCACGTCCTCAGGCACCAGATCGGGTACGCGCTTGATAACGACTTCAGTGCCTTCGATGCTTTCCACGCCTTCCGCCACCGCTTTCGCCATAGTTTCGATGTGACCGTACATGCTGTAGTAAAGAACGAGAATTTTTGCCATGTTGTCTCCTACGATGCATAGAGTTTTTCCAGCGAAAAAAGAACCGATAATCGCCTTTATCGCTATATTGGGTATCAGCGAGATTAAATGAGATTCCTGCGCCGGATATGTCCGCTCAAAAATTTATAACATGCGCTAGAAACTAGAAATACTCGTACCACTACCTATCAATTTCAGTATGTTAAAAAGCAATTGAGGTTGGAAGTGACTTGATTTAAAGGAAGATGAGGTGCTTTAGTGGCTACCGAGAAAAAGCAGCATCCAAAGGCGCGGATTTACGGACGATTGTTAAGTGAAGAGCTTCAGATTCAAACTGACATCGATTGGGTCTAAACGGCCAATTCGTGCAGGTCCTTGGGTATTTTCCAGCGGCTGCTATAGATCACAAATTGCTTGCTGAGCGACGAGCTAAGCGGTCTTATAACTACCCTTTCTCATAGCCACCAAATCCATACAGTGAGTAGTGTTCTATGCGTTCTCTGCTCCCGCCTATTACAGTCCATGAAGACACATAATCTGGATCTTCGACAATCTCGCCTGTTGACCGGAGACGATACTCGCCAGGCTCAACTTCTGTAATATGGTCAAAATCCGGTGGAATAGAAAATTCAGTATCTGTTCCATTACGCCGAATGACTATCCCCTCTGCATTTACTCTTATTATTGGCCCATATACTTGGAACTGTTCAATGAGTTGATCGTGCTCATCCAGAATAGCAATGCCGACTAACAGGATTTTATTAATTAAATTATTTATTTCTTTCATAAGCTTAGTTATACCAAGTTACTATCCAGGTCAGGATATTTACACTTGAACTGGCTCGGTTGCAAACTAAAAATATAGCCTTGGGTGGATAAGGTTTTACCCACCTTGCATGACTTTCGCGTTGAGCTGGCCGCAATTCATTCGTTAGCGCCCTACTCAAGAAATAAAACATTTGGAATCAAGGTGATTCTCAATCGGGCATAAAAAATCCGCATCCAAGTGAGGGTCAGATTAGATCACAGCAAGTCATTTAGTAGGGTACGAGGCTGTGAAAGTATTATCCAAATCAGGCTGAACGGATTATTTACCACAGAGAACACTGAGAACACGGAGAAAATAATCCTATTAATTCAACCTATTAAAAACTCCGTGTTCTCGGCAATTGCTCCTGCATCGCCTAAAGCGCCTACTGTTGGTGCTCTACCTCCTGCATCCGTGCAGTCGTCGGCAATTGCTCCTGCATTGCCTACATGGATGTAGGTACTTAGCGTGAGCAAGGAGCGGAAGCTGCGCCTCGGCAATTGCTCCTGCATTGCACTACCTCCTGCATCCTTGCAGTCGTAAAGCGCCTACTGTTGGTGCTAAACCACAGGGATGTGGCGGCCGCGATTGCTCCAGGCAATCTTGCGGCATTTCCACCCTCCATGGCAGTCAGCCGCGATTGCTCCAGGCAATCTTGCGGCATTTCCTCCATCCTTGGAGGTCAATGCAGCTTACGCATGGAGCGGTTTTCTGCCTACCTCCTGCATAACCCACAGGGATGTGGGGAATGCAGAGAAATGACTGGATCATTTCCTGTCCGTGCAGTCGTCTGTGTCCTCCGTGGTTAGTCTTTTAAACCGAATACTTTCACAGTCTCGTACGCAGCGCGTACCATTTCCAGACCGTGCCGCCACTAAAATACCCAAAAGGTATGCGATGCGTACCCTACCCGGCTTGCTGATCGCCGAGCTAAGCGGGTACGCCTATCCTACCCCCGCTTCACCCTGGTTCCTGATTAAGAACAACATCTATTGTTTCCGTCCAGGCCATGTGATTTCTGTCAGAATTTTGGTAATTAAGTAATGTTACTTATATTCAGAACGATTAAACCAGTGCCATGATAGTCTGTTTAATAAGCCCACTTGTTTTTGAAGACGACCTTTGATGCCAACTCACTTACTCGACAGGTATGCACACGTTTACCGCTTGTTACTAGCGGTCATCATTCCTGTTATTGCGGCAATCCTTCAGCAATGGATGTGGCCTCATATTCCCCCTATGCCTTGGTTACTGTTATATCCTGCGGTATTTTTCAGTGCCTGGATAGGCGGTTTCTGGGGAGGGATAATAGGTACGGTAGTAGCGGTCCTATTAGGCCATTATCTTTTTGTCGCCCCTGTCGAGTCTTGGTTTGTACCGGGCTCGAAGCACCCCTATTCCATTTCTATGTTCGCTGTGATGGGATTGCTCATCAGCATTATCCACGAGAGACTCAAGCGCAGTCAGCAGGCATGGCAAGCGGCTAATGCCAATCAACTGAGAGCGAATGAGCGCCTGATGTCGACTCTCGCATCGGCCCAAGCTGGCCTATGGGAATGGGATCTGCGAACCAATCAGGTGTTTTGGTCAGATAATCTTTCGGCAATGTATGGGCTCGAGCCAGGGAGTCCTTCCTATGACTATTGGTTGGCGAGTGTCCATCCCGATGATCAAACGGCGGCGAATGCCAAGCTGAATGATTATGTCAGTGCCGGCCTTGAAATTAATCTGGAATGGCGGGTCGCTAATCTGCCCGATAATCAGGAACGTTGGCTCATGTCGCGCGGTCAACCGGTGTTCGATAATCAAGGAAAAGTCATTCTCTATCGCGGCATCGTGCTGGATATTACTCAACACAAGCAACAGGAACAGCTCATCGAAGAACATCAGCAACGTCTCGATTTTGCCCTGTCAACCCTGGAGGCCGGCGCATGGGAATTAAATCTGCGGGATTACACCGCCCATAGGACGTTGTTACACGATCAAATCTTTGGTTATCAAGAACTCTTGCCCGAATGGACTTTTGAGCAATTCATCGAGCATGTGTTGCCCGAGGAGAGAGATACGGTACGCCAATGCTTCAATACGGCCGTTCAGGCACGGACTGACTGGAGTTTTGAATGCCGTATCCGCCGTACCGATGGGGAATTACGTTGGATTTATGCCAAAGGCCGCCTTAAGCTGGACCTGCTGAGACAGCCCGTGGCCATGGCCGGAATTGTTCAGGATATCACTGAGCGCAAGCAAGCCGAAGAGTCGCTGGCAAGGACTCATGCGCTCCTCAATGCCTTAATGACGCAAGCTCCGATCGGCTTTGCCTACTTAGACCTCGAGCTACGCTATCGCCTGATCAACGACAGTCTCGCCGTACTCAATGGCCTCCCGGCCGCTGCCCATATCGGCCAACGCATCCATGATATCGTGCCGACGCAGGCTTCCACTGCGGAAGAAGTGGTCAACCGGATTCTAACGACAGGGGAACCGGTCAAGGACTACGAGTTTAGCGGTGAGGTCCCCTCTGTCCCTGGCGTAACCCGTTACTGGAACGAAAGCTGGTATCCTTTGCATGACAACGCGGGCAGAATTTACGGCTTCGGTGCGATAGTCAAGGATATTACCGAGCGCAAACGGGCCGAAGCAGCCCTGCGCGAAGCAGACCGGCGCAAGGATGAATTCCTGGCCATGCTGGCGCACGAACTGCGCAATCCCTTGGCACCGATCCGTAATGCTGTACAAATTCTGAAGCAACCCAATATGGACGAAAAGCGGCTCACCTGGTGCCGTGATGTCATTGATCGCCAGGTCGACCATCTGGTCCGGCTGATCGACGACCTACTGGATGTCTCGCGCATCAGTCGCGGCAAAATCGAGCTCAAGAAAGAAATGCTCGAGGTATCGACTATCGTGCACCGGGCCGTAGAAACCACTCAGCCCTTGATTGAGGCGCGCCGTCATCAATTCACTGTAAAGATGCCGCCTGAGCCAGTTTATGTGGAAGGCGATCTGGTCCGGTTGTCACAAGTCGTGGCGAACCTGCTCAACAATGCCGCCAAGTATACCGACGAAGGCGGCCACATCGTGCTGGCCGTTGAGCAGGTAGCTAATGACCTCCTGATCCGGGTGCGCGACAATGGCCGCGGCATTGGTCGTCTGGCATTGCCCGACCTGTTTGAACTATTCTATCAAGTGGACCGGACTATTGACCGAAAGGAAGGCGGACTGGGCATCGGACTTGCCGTCGTCAAAAGTCTGGTAACGATGCACGGCGGTGAAGTCTGGGCCACCAGTGAAGGCCGCGGCCAAGGCAGTGAATTTGTCATCCGCCTGCCTAGCATGCCATTTTCAACATCCGTTCCGGCTCTTCATCCAACAAAGCCGAAATCGATAGAAAACTCTTTACGCATTCTGGTGGTCGACGACAATCAGGATGCCGCCCAAAGCCTGTCCCTGATTTTGATCAGTGAAGGACACACAGTGCAACTAGCCTATGATGGGCCTACAGGCTTGGATACCGCATTGGCCGAAAGGCCGCAGGTCGTGCTGCTCGATATCGGTCTGCCAGGCCTGGACGGCTATGCAGTTGCGCGGGCATTGCGGCAATATCCCGAGCTGAACACAATGCAGCTTATCGCGGTAAGCGGCTACGGGCGGGAGGCGGACCGTGCACAGGCACAGGCAGCGGGATTCAACGGCTACTTAACCAAACCGGTAAACTTTGACGAATTACACTGCGCCTTGACCCAGTCATCCTTTGATCATTGAAGGCCAATCTGGCTCTTAAATCCTCAGCACTGGAGCAATTCTCGGTTAGTTAAGATCCATCCCACTGTTGAACGCTATCTATTAAGCAGTAGGAACTTGTTGTGGCACGGACGGGATCCCGTTTGCCGCGCCGAGCACCGGAGCTTTTGTCGAGCATAGCCCGTGAGGGGGGCGGCAGGGATGCCGCACGTCAGCAGAGGGGCAGGAGCCCCTTCTGCTGACCCTCGGCAAAAGCGAGGAGCGCAGGATTTGAGCGGCAACGGGCCGACTTTTCTTTGGCTACTTTCTTTTGGCGGCGCAAAAGAAAGTAGCTCGCCCTCGGGTGCGAGAACCCGATTCAAGCAAGCGTCGCGGTAGCGACTCTTTAAAATAACAACGTAACGCAATCTGGGGTATGTTTCTAACTAACGAAGAAATGCACTGGTTAAGTGTTTTTAACTCAAGCTTCATCGCGATCCACAATACTATGGACTATGGCTTTGTAGTGTGAGCAATGATTTTTGTCCGTCCCATAATCTGCATTATTACGTGTGGGCATGAACAGCATGTGCCGACCTGCATGACTTTCGCGCATCCTTTTATTACCGGGTTGGTGTGTATGAGCTATCGTATGATCACCATCCCTAATCTGGCCTCAATCTCGAAATCCATTTTGATGCGCTGTGCCACCAATTCAGCTTCTTTTTGATCTTTGAAGGGGCCGGCAATCACTTGATAGGAGCCGTCTTTTGCAATGGGTCGCGCTGGGATTGGCGGACCTTGATGGTTGAGCATCGCAACCAGCTGTCGCGCCATCTGTTCGTTGGCAAAGTCGCTGACTATGAGCACCAAGTCGTTGTCGGTCAATTGTGGAACTACCGGCTGCCCGTAGAAATATCCGGGATGTTGCACTTTCGGCGCGTGCGCGGCCAGTTCCGGCAATTCCAGGCTGGCCGCTAAGATCGGGGTGGGAATGCCGTCGGCGCGTTGCAAGATACGGCTGACCTTTGCCCATTCCACGGTTGCACCTCTCTCAGCGGCGATTTTACGCAGTTGTTGCAGCAGTGACTTTTGCAGTTGTTTCTTCTGGCCCGCCCATTTTTGCAGCGGCTCATGGGCTTCCAGATACAGCATATCACCGTCCCATGCCGTCATATAAGGCTGGTGTACGATCCTCACCGGTGTCCCGACCGAAGTATTTCTGAACAGTACTTCGATGTCTTCGGGGTAAAGCCGCACACAACCGTGGCTGACCTGCAGGCCGACACCGTAAGGCTTGTTGGTGCCGTGGATCAGGTAACTGATAAAGCCTAGCCGTAACGCATACTCGCCGAGCGGGTTGTCGAGGCCGGGGGGCACTGCGTTGGGCAGCGGATCGCCTTTTGCCGCGTGTTCGCGGCGGACCGATTCCGGGACGATCCAGGTCGGCTTAACTGTTTTGGCGACGATAGTGGTTTGCCCTAGCGGGGTGTTCCAGCCGTCACGGCCAATGCCGACCGGGTAGGTCAACACGCTGTCCGGCTGTTTCGGCGGGTAATAAAACAGCCGCATGCTCGACAAATTGAGCACAATACCTTGGCGTGGTGCATCGGGCAGGATGAACCGCAACGGCAGCAGCACGCGTGCGCCCGATTTCGGCATCCAGGGATGGATAGCGGGATTGGCGATAGTGATGTCGTTATAGCCCAGGCCGAAATGCCGGGCCATGTCGGGCAAGGTGTCGCCGTCTTGCACATTGATCGCAGCAAGACCGCCAACGATATTGCGTTTTTTGCTGATGGGGAACTGGCGGGTTCTGATGCCGGCAAGTTCCGGCTGCCGCTCGCCTACCGTGTCCGGCGGCAAGGCTCTGGTAGACCCAGGAAAGCTAATTCTAGGCGGCAATGCTAAAAAATTTGTAGCAGCCGGATCAAGCTGGCAAGCGCTGAGCATGCCGACTGCCAATAGCACGAAAAACAAGGCTAATCCCGAGTGCGGCCGGCCGGACGATAGGTTTTTCAACAACTTCATAGGCGTCGCGTACGGGACCCGATAACGATTGTCTGCTTTGCTGCTGATAGTAGCCATTCCGTAAACCTTGGGTGGTTGAAGCCTTAGGGTCGTAACCGAATGTTCACCAATGGTCTTCGGTGATCCGGTTGGGAATATGTGTGGTTCTGGGTTCTGGGGCTGTTTTGTCCGTTGAAACGCCAATAACCGTTTTTTAAACGCTTGCTGCCCCGGAACCGGCACCTTTTAGATCATGTGCTTGGGAATATTCGATTTCGCCCCAGGCACCTTAAATTCTAAAGGCTCCGACCTGATCGGGGCCTTTTTCATTGGTACTCTCCGGTGCTACTGTCTTCTTTGGGCTACCTCTTGTCTAGCATTTTGATGTCGCAGGTTATGCAGGAGCAAATTGGCTTTCCAAATCCCCTTGTTTTTCAAGAGGTAGCGTAACGGTTAGATGAATTTGCCCGGCAAATAATTGCTCAATAATTTGCCCATTCACTTTTTTCAAGGCGTAATCGAAAGCCTGAAATCTTTCATAATCCAGCGTGAAATGAAGCGTGGTCATTTCTATGTAAGGTTGTAATGTCGCGGTGTCAATTACCTGTTTCGCCATTTGGCCATAAGCTCTAGTCAGCCCACCGGCCCCCAGTTTCACGCCGCCAAAATAGCGGATCACGACGATGAGTACATTAATGAGGTTTTTGCCTTCAGCGTGGTGAAAAATCGGTTTTCCCGCTGTACCTGTTGGTTCGCCGGCATCGTGAAACCGATAAATAACGCCTTCATTGGTTTTGACGCGGTAAGCAAAGGCAATATGGTTGGCGTGGGGATGTTCGGCTTGTAACGTTTTTAATTGCTGCGAGACGGCTTGCTCACTAGTACAGGGAAAAATAGCGCTGATAAATCGTGATTTTTTTATGATGTCTTCGAAGGTATAGGGTTCGGTAACATAAAACATTTGTGATTCTTTCAGTTCAGTTTTGAGCATCGGCTATTTGCTGGTCGTTGTCTCTGATCATACCAGCAGTCAGCAGCTTTTCAATCACACTCAGCTAAAGCGCAAAATCGTTTGGATTAAAGTTCACATTCTTGCGGAACACAATTTGTCCCGATTCAAACCCAGTCATTAAGTCCAACAGGAATGCGCCAGAGTGATTGCCTGCTTTTGGGATTTAAACTGGCGTTATCGGCCCAGACTGAGGCTATTTCAAGAGCGAAGAAATTCTCGCCTGCCAAGAAGCAGGTATTACCGTTTTAGTGCCTAAATGTTAAACCTGCATTGCTATTGGATTTCATACTGCCAGCAGTGTGACATCAAGGCCCAATGTACGCCCAGCACTGAAAGGCGAGTGACTCGTTGGAAGCACGAAGACATTCTGGATGCCATGCAGACTCGATTGGACAATGCGCCAGACAGAGCATGCGCATCCGGCGCCAAACGGTGGAGCATCCCTTTGGCACCCTTAACGCCTGGATGGGAGCCACCCATTTCCTGACCAAGACCTTAAAAAATGTCAGTACGGAAATGAGCTTGCATGTGCTGGCGTATAACATGAAACGAGTCATGAACATCCTGGGCACTCCCGCTTTGCTCGAGGCCATCAGAGCCTGCCCCCCTGCTTACACCCTGACCTTAAGCAGCTTTCATTCGCCTAGAGCAATTCTCGGTTATCTAAGATCACTGCCATTGTTAAACGCTATCTACTGAGCAGTAGGCACTTGCAGTGGCACGGACTGGGTCCCGTTTGCCGCGCCGAGCACCGGAGCTTTTTGCCGGGAAACTGTCCGCAGGGGCGCGGCAAGGAGGCCGCGCGTTGCCAGAGGGCCAAGGATGGCCCTTCTGGCAACCCCCGGTGAAAGTGAGGAGCGCAGGATTCAAGCAGCAACGGGCCGCCTTTCTTTTGGATACTTTTCTTTGGCGGAGCAAAGAAAAGTAGCTCGCCGTCGGGGGCGAGACCCTGATTCAATCAAGCGTCGCGGCAGCGACTCCTTAGATCACAACGTAACGCATCCCAGACGGCATTCTTTGATAGCACGCGGGAACGAGACAATTTATTTTAAAATTTCGGGCTATGTTTCTAACCAACAAAGAAATGCTCTAGTAGGTGGTGCTGAAACAATTTTCAGCAATGACCTCAGTTTAGGAATTTGAACCCAAAATCATAATGACTCCACCCAATGGCTTTATTCGGCTCGTTTGGCGAGCAAGCTGAAAAAAATTTATGAGTTTTGACACAGTCTGGAACAATTGCAGACGTACATTTGAAATAAATGCAAAGTCAGGAAGGGGTCTATTTTTGCCTGTTGTTTGACTGACGAAATCCGGCCATTTTGCGACATTCAAGTTGCGAAGAAAACATCTTTATCAGTGGCAGGGTTGTGATGCTAAGCTGGCAGCCCCCAAATCTACCTGGTGCATGCGGAGCAGCAAATCGACCAGACTGGTCACCGAGTTTTTTATGGCAGAAAGACTCTTCATGCCGAATGGATTAGAAAAAGCAAGGCCGGAGGTCCCGTGGAGTTCGGTTTACGGTTGGCAGTCGTCGAAGTTCAACGCCTTTTTATCTTCTGTTGTCATGGCATGGAAAAAACCACGGACAATCAAATACGCTGAATCTGCATGATCTGGACAAATGCTCCAATCACGGCATTGCCAGTTTCAATCGCTATGTTGCCACTGTTGTGGCCCGCAATATTTAACGTCTAGGCGCTGTCTTACGTGAACAAGAGCATCAATCGGCAGATCGACGACAAGTTCCCTACAAAAATGCTGTCCGAACTATTAAGAATAAGGATTTTTTTTAAAATAAAATGCAGGTAAGGCACCCCAACACTCAGAGGCAATACAACGATGTACTACCTCCAAATATCTGGAATGAAAAATCAACTTGTCAACGAGAAAAAAAGTGGTAATCTCAAAAGCAGGATTTTTGAAAGTAAGCTGTATATAGGCGCTATCCAGCAAGCATTGAATGAATTGGAAGGTCTCCGGGTTGCCTTTGCGTAGCATCAATTAATAATAATAAATAAAGGCTATTTTTGATTCTGGTTAACGCTAGGACTTTCAAAAATGCCGATACAGGGGCTGTCATGTCTATATTCCTGTTCTCAGCACAGCGGCGCAGGGCAGCGCTAATAACACTATTTAGCATCGTAGTACTTCTTCTTTTTTCTGATGCCATCTTAGCCCACGAACGCTGGATTTTATCGCCAGAGCAAATCCAGCACTGGAACTCTCAAGCCAGGCCGACGCTGTTTTCTACAATTTCACCGCTAAACCTGATTATGATTTCAGGTTTCTCGCTTTTCATCTTAGGCTGGGTTTGGTTGGGATTTACCGGCGCCCGCGAACTTTTCCCCGATTTACAAGCACGGCTTTCATCATACGGTGATCATGTTCCCAGAATTTTACGGGTCTGTATTGCCTGGATTTTATTGTCTTCAGCTTTTGGCGCCGAACCCCGCTTTGGTGTCGAACCCTTTACCTCGCCGACTTTTCTAGCGCCTGATCTGGAACTGAGCCAACTGGGACCGCAATGGCAGTGGTTGCGCTGGGCTGAAATTTTTCTCGGGTTGACCATATTATTTGGCATTTATATCAGAGTATTTGCGGCATTAGCCATCGCTTTATGTCTGCTGGGCGGTTACTTATATGGTGAAGCTATTTTGGCCTACGCCGGCGCTTTTATTGGTGGCAACCTTTACCTGGTTTTGCAAGGTCCCGGCCGGCATTATGTGCCTTTACCCACTTTGCCTTTTTTTGTTGGCTTGCAAACCTGGCTCGCGGAACAACCTAGGTTAAGAGCGCAAGCCCTGATGCGGATTTTGACCGGAACTACTTTGTTGTATCTAGGGGTATTTTTCAAGGTCATGCAGCCGAATCTATCGATAGGCATCATTTCAGTTTATGAGCTACCGATTCTCTCCCTCAATCCGGAGGCCTTTACCTTATTCATGGCGCTGGTTGAAGTCAGTGCCGGCATACTGATGATAGCCGGCGTTTTATTGCGGCCACTATCCTTGTTCTTGATTACGGCGTTTTCCGTGTTTGCAGTGCTATTGCCGGAAACGCCGACCGAACACATTCTGTTCTACGGTGTCGTGTTGTCTTGTTTGATCAACTCTGCCGGCCATTTGAAACGACCGGAGCCGCGTGACAAACCCGCCAATATCGTCATTGTCGGCGGCGGTTTGACGGCTTTGCAGGCTGCTATCAAAATCGAGAAATTGATCGGTCAATATTCTCATGTCAATCTTACCTTGCTGCATGAGCAAGCCAATTTCCTGTTCATCCCTTTTCTTCCGGAAGTGATTGGCGGAACGGTACAGCCCGGCAACGTCGTCAATCCTTTGCGCCGTATCTTGCAGCAAACCCAAGTCGTTGTTGGTCATTTGGACTGTATCGATGCCAAAGCGCAGAAAGTCATCGCCAAGCGAAAAAACAACGAGACACTGGAATTGCCTTACGATAGTTTGGTTCTCGCATTAACACCTAAAACCAGTCTGTCTGATATTCCGGGCATGACCTCACACAGTTGCCCGATCGATTCGGTGGCCGACGCATTAAGAATCAGGCAACGCGTAATCGATTTGGTCGAAGAAGCCGAGTTCGAAGCCGATCCCGGCGAGCAAGCCCGACTGTTGACTTTTGCGGTGATTGGCGCGGACGAATCCGCCTATGCCAGTGCGGTAGAAATCAGTCATATTCTCCGCTCCGCCCAGTCATCTTATAAAGTTCTGCAAGCCACGGGATGGCAAATTCATTTGTATGCTCAGCCTCAGTCAGCCTGGCAGGAATTCGAAACTAACATTGGCCTCAAACGCAGTCGAAATCTATTGAAAGCCGGCGTGACTGAACACCACGATGTCCTGGTGGACAGCGTGACAGAACGACAATTATTCTTCAAGGATGGCCAGTCGCAAGCAGTGGGCTTAGTAATTAATACCTCCGTTAGTTTGCCTAGCATCCCGCTTGCGGATCACGGTAATTTGACGGCACCTTTCGAACTGAACGAAGAATTGCGTCTTGAAGGCTTTGACAATATTTGGCTAACGGAATTAACCGCCCGTAACAACACGACGCCTTTTGTCTTTACCGACGACTTGGCCGATTTGGGCGCCAGCGCCGGCTTTAACGCCTGGGCGCATTCCCAAGGTTTTGCCACGCGGCCTTTCAAAAAGCGCCCATTGTTCGTCCAGCCTTACAACATGGCGGAATATTCGCTTTGCCGCTTAGGGCGTTTAACGATCAGTGGCAAGCCTGCCTGGTTTGTTTCCAGATTTATCAATTTGCTTTCGGTGCCTGGGCTTGAGCGCAATCTGCGCATTATGATCGACTGGTTTTTAGCGCTGGCGTTTCGAAACGACATCGCCGTATTGTCGCAAGCGCCCTCTGAACATCTGAAACGCTCGCACTTTAAAGCGGGAGACGAAATCTTTCGGCAGGGCGATAATGCGCAATTCGCTTATGTTGTCGATTGCGGAAGATTGAAAGTCATTCAGGATGGTCGCTCTGTCAAAGAACTAGGTCCCGGTGATTATTTCGGCGAAATTTTGCCTACGCATCAAAATCTTCGGGTTGAAACGGTGCGCTGCCAGTCAGACTGCGAATTAAGATTAATGTCTCAGCAAGACTTAAAAGCCTTGATTCAAAGTGGCTGGCTAATGAGTAAGGCCATCCGCAATTTGACGGATTATCCCACTGACGGCGAAATTGGAAAGTCTAGCGAGGGCATGAAGCGACTCACTTATATCAGTAAAGTGAATGCCGTACTCAGTGAAGACGATATTCTCGAAATCGGCCGTGTATCAAGTATCAATAATCGCAAAATTGATGTCACCGGGGTTCTTATCAGTGCGGGAGACTATTTCTTCCAAATTCTGGAAGGCGAGCAAAGCATCGTTGATCATCTGCTGGAGAAGATAGGCAGAGATACTCGCCATTGTGGCGTTAGGGTTCTGACTGCCGAATACGGTTGTGAAGAACGCTTATTTAGCGATTGGGACATGAAGACGGTGGCCATTACCGAAAGCACCGACCTCATGCTGCAAGCTGTAGGCATGATGTTGGAAAATATAGCCGAGTCTTACCACATCGTGGGCCGTTACACTCAGCCAGCCTTACTGAAACTGTTGACTGAAGGCATTAACCCATTGACAGCTCCGCTCAAAAACATGGATCGGGTGATCGTTTCCGGGTGCATGAGCGATTTTTCAGCACTGAATAAGCAATCCCCATTGCCAGAACTTATCAACGCTTTTAACGATTTCCTGGAAATTTGTTCCGCGACCTTTATTGCTTTCGGCGGCCAAGTAGCTCGTTATTCCCGCAACGGCATCATTGCCCACTTTTTGCCTGATCAGGCCGACGTGGCAATAGGTGCTTGCATGGATGCTTATAAACGTTTGCAGGACGTAAGCGGGACGCCTTCGAAACTGAGTGCCGGCAATGTAAAGTTTGGCTTTGGCATTGTTTCCGGTTCTCTGACTGAAGGAAATATCGGTTCATCGGTAAAATTGGACTACACGGTTGTCGGTGAGGTGGTTGATGAGGCACTCCATTTAGCTTTATTTGCCCGGGATAACGAACATGCTCTGGCTATTGATGAGACCATATTGCCCAACGCCGATCCTTCGTGGGGATTTACGCTGGAGGGCGAACTCGAATTCAGCGGTCTTAACAAGCCGGTTAGGATTCATACGCTGACGGATTTTGATAAGTCTTCTGTTGCCGCCACCGTTGGTAAGAGCTGATTTCGTACAATTGCTTCAAATATCACGGCGATGTTTTCAGTCCCAATATTGAAATAAGAAAATAAAGATAGCTTAACAAATAGGAGAAAAGCGCCGGGTCTGTAACTAAAGACGAGCTATCCCTCTCTAACGCAAAAGGTTGGAGTGCGCTTAAAGCAATATGAAAAAAACATCAGTCATCATAGTCGCGTCAGTGACAGTCGCCTTGTTTTTACCGTTATCCAACATGCTGGGTTTAACGCCTGCCAATGAGCCCATCGCTCCAGGGGCGAATACGTCGGCCAATTTCGCCAAAGTATCGCAAATTTTTCAGAATAAATGCGTTGATTGCCATTCACCGGGCATGACGCGCATGCCGATTTATGCCGATTTGCCCATTGCTAAACAACTCATGGCTAGTGACATTGAAAATGCCTCTGCACGTTTTTTAATAACCAAACCTATGTACAGGGGCGAAAGTCCGTTTACGCCTTTAATGCTGGCCAGACTGGAAGGTGCACTGCGCAACAACACCATGCCTCCTTCGCTGTATTTGTCGATGCACTGGAACGATAGTCTGAATCAGAGTGAAAAATCGACAATTCTGACTTGGATTGGCGAGGAGCGGGAAAAATTGGCTGGCAGCGAGGATGTGATGCCAAAGCTAAAAGGCGAGCCGATTCAACCACTGTCGATAAAAGCCAATCTGGATGCCAATAAAGTCGCTCTCGGCAAACAATTGTTTTTCGATTTCAGATTGTCAGGTGATAACACGCTAAACTGCGCGTCTTGCCATAGCCTTGCGAAAGGCGGTACCGATCAAGCCAAAGTGGCGACCGGCATTCGCGGGCAACAAGGGCCAATCAACTCTCCCAGTGTTTACAATGCGGGGGGTAACATCGCTCAATTCTGGGACGGACGAGCCAAGGATCTGGTAGAGCAAGCCGCAGGCCCAGTGGCTAATCCTGGCGAAATGGGAGCCGACTGGAATCATGTGATTGAAACACTTAATCAAGTTGAAGCCTATCGTTCTGCTTTCAAAACGTTATATCCGGCGCAAGGATTGACCCAAGCCACCGTGACCCAGACCATTGCCACGTTTGAAGAGTCACTGGTGACGACGAACTCACGTTTCGACCAATATTTACACGGTCGCATCGAAAGTTTGTCAGATGTCGAGAAGCAGGGCTACGAGCTATTCAAAGACCATTGCGCTTCCTGCCATTTTGGCCCCGGCCTGGGCGGACAGTCTTTCGAAAAAATGGGCCGCGAGCAAAATTATTTTAAATTACGCGGAGGCCCTCTGACCGAGGCCGATAATGGCCGCTTCAATGTCAGCAGGCAGGAAGCAGATCGCCATCTATTTAAAGTGCCCAACTTGCGCAATGTCGAGATTACCTATCCTTATTTTCATGATGGTTCAGTTACGACATTGAAAGACGCGGTTAAAATCATGGCTCGGGTACAGCGTGGCAAAATATTGAAAGATGATGAAGCGGAAAAAATTGTTGCTTTCCTGAAAACATTAACGGGCGAGTACCAAAGAAAAACACTCAACCAATTAAAAGAAGACGATTTCAAGTCTGTGGTTGAAGAGTCCACAATAATTGCAAATTAGCACAATCTATACCGATACTGGTGAGCACTTGGCGAATGGCAGCTTAATTCACACCAGCCGACATTGACTGTGAAGCTTTGAAGATCGCTTAAGGGCCGAATTCAGCCAGTCAATGTCATATATTCAGACGAGATTATTTGCAACTACCAAATCAAGTCCGGGGATTTACATATTTGCCAATCGTCTTAATCAGTCTCATTTTCATAATTAAACTTTATTCTCTGCGAGGTGCCGGTCTGCGTTTCAACATTAAAGCGCTTGGTTAGCTTGCGTTTTAAAACCAATACAATCTGCTGATTAAACAAGCCGACTTTGGTGCCCACATATAAGTTCGGGGTCAGGTATTGGCCGACCGAAGCCATGGTGTCTTGCAGCGTTTTTCCTTGTTCAACTTCAAATTCGCCTATACCCAGCTTGTTGGCAATCCATGATGCCTTGCTGGCGCCGTAAGATAATGCGGCTGAGGCCACCATGTCGCCTTCCTCCTGGCTGACCTGATTTAACGGCCCGCCGGTAATCAAATAGGCCAGCGCTTCTTCTTCCGGCAACGCGGGTTCGGAAGATATCTGCGTTTTAGGGGCATCCAGCGGGCCGCTCAGATGAAGAATAGCGGTCACGGTTTTATCATTTGAGACGCGTATGGCTTCCACGTCCAGCCAGGGCTTATCGACCGGACCGTTAAAAAGGATTTTTCCTTTACGGACGGTAAGATCCTGTCCGTAGCTTTTAAAACGTGCCTTGTCCATATTGACATCGCCAAACATGGCCGTTTTTTGTCCGGTTTTGGTCAACTTCAATTTACCGGACAGGTCGGTCGTCAGCCCTTGCCCGGAAAAATTGACTTGTTTGCCAAGCTCAATGTCCATGTCGACATCAACAGGAATAACTGCGACCACCTCCTGCTCGGCCTCTTCTTCGCCGAGTATGACTTCATCCTTGCTGACTTTTACCGCATTTTCAGGTAGTTGCTTCATCTGCAAAATGGCTTTGGGGATATTGATTTTACCGGTTACTTTCCGTTCCGTTTCGGTAAAGGTTGCTTTTAGTTCCGGCGAGACCGTTATTTGCGCTTCCGGTAGCTTAGCGACTTCAAAATTCGTTCCGATCAGCGTGAGCTCGCCGCTTCCTTGCAGGCTGGCAAAGCCGTCGAGCTGAATATAGCCTTGCCCCGATTTTGCCGAACCGCTGAGCCGGATGCGGTTGTCAAAGGCAGACGGCAGCGCCTGAAGCCTGATGTCGCGGATTTCGAGCCCAAACTCGGCTACGTCGACCGAGCCGCCGGTAAATCGCACAGATCCGTTAACCACAGGTTTATCGGTGCTCCCTTGTAACGCTAAATCCGCTTTAAGGTCGCCTTTAATGTTGGATAACTGGGGGACAAAAGGGCTCACCCAGGCAAAGTTAACAACGGACCCGGTTATCTGCCCGGCCAGGGCTTTGTCTTGTCCGGTATCCAGTTGCACTTGCCCGCGCAAATAATCCCGGCCGGTCAGGGCCAGATCAAAATCGGCTGAAATTAATGTGTCTTTCAACGTGCCTGACAGCCGCCATGTACCCAAGGTAAACTCCATCGGCCCGTGCTGCGTCTGTATCAACAGCTTTGCATTGGCCGGCATGGTCAGCCGGAAGTTGCCGTTAAGCAGTCCCTTTTGCTGTTGTATATCGGCATCGGCATTGATCAGGCCTTTTAACTGTATGGCTTGGGGCAAATAGACTTGCAATAAGCCGGTAGGCAAGGCTGAGGCGTTAACTTTAAACTGAAAATCACCGTTGGCAGGATAAAGTCCTTGCACGCACAGAGCGGCGGCTTGCCGGGCTAAACAGGACCTTTCCAAGGTAATATCCATGCCGGCAGGCTTTTGCTCGGCGAGGACGATCAGATTATTGGTCAGCTGCCACCGCCCGGCATCCTGGGTATTCAGATCCAGTTTGGAGAATTCGCCCCGCCACCTGTCGTCTTTAAAACTGCCGACCAGTGCGCTTGACAGGTCGCCGTAGGAAGAAGCGGCATCGACGTTAAAGCGGTGTTGCTCAAGCGTTCCCAAGCCGTCAATCCGCAGTTTGCTGATGACCAGATTGCCGGTTTTGATGGTGTTGACGGACAGCTGCATTTTGGATGTTTTTTCAGGTTGATAGTCGATATTGACGGCTAACTGCTCGGCGCTGTTTTCGGCAAAACGCAAACGCTTGCCGTTGGCCTGGAATTTGACCGACGGGTTGCGCCACGCGCCTTGCAAGCGCCCATCGCCTTTCAGGCTGCCGCCCAGCTTCGGCCATAACGAATCCAATGCGGGCGCGTCGATAGCGACAATAAGAGCGGCTTGCTCCTGACCCAGCGTGCCGTTCACGGCGATTTTATTGCTTCCCGAAACAACCTTGAAGTCATCGACCTTGAGCTGCTCGCCGTCCAAAGCCAACTTGCCGCCCGCGCTGACGGGATAGCCGCGCAACTTGCCGGACAGCTGGTTGATGTCGGCATTCAACTGTAACGCTTTATCGTCCAGCCTGCCTTTGATATGGGTGTCGAAAGTCAGGCTGCCGGGAAGCTCGGGCGACAGGATGACCGGGTCAAAATTCTGGCCTGTTGCCGTCAAATCGAAAACGGTAGCGTCTTTCCAGGAAATATCGCCCTCGACCTGAAATTGCCCTTCCGTTGCTTTCAGTTCCAGCATCTTAATAGATAAAGCCTCCGTGCTGCCTTGGCCGTTAAACATCAACCGGGCTTTTGACAAATACGGCTGGGTTAGTTGCGCATCTAGGCTGATCTGATAATCGCTGAGCAAACCGGTCACTTCGAATGCTCCCTGCTCGCTGCTGACTTGCGGCTTGCCGCCGCTGAGCGGCCAGTTAAGATTTTGCCAGTCGCCGCTTACATTGATGCGCGGCTCGTCCTGCAAATTATCCAGATTGCCTTTTATCGCTGATTTGAACGGCGACGACAGCTGATTGTCTAAAGCCAGTTGTTGGACGTTGCCGTTGATCTTGGTTGTCGATTGCCATAACCCATAGTCTTCAGTTGCAACCTGCCAGTCGGCCGTTAAGGTCAATGGAAAGCCCCTGCCCAGGCCTATTTGTCCTGTTGCTGTCGCCGCCAGCGGTTTGGCATCAAGCTCCAGCGAAACGAGATTAACCCGGCTATTTTCAGTAAATGCCGCTAAATGCAGTTTTTGCAGGTGTTGTACTGTTTCGCCTTGCTGGTACGTAAGATCCGTCAGCAGCAGATTTTCAATCACGATCTGCACCGGCAAGCGTAGCTCTGCATTAAAATCGAAAGTGCCGGGCTCCGAAGGCGTTGTTTGGGTCACGCTGACATCGACGCCGTTGAGTGTCAGATCAACGATTTTTAAAGTGCCCGAAAACAGTTTGGAAGGCTGCCATTCAAGCACCAGGTTTTTAACAGCGACGGTCTCGGTGTCGCTTTTATAGTACAGGTCGGACAGTACGATGCGTTCAAGCAAGCGTCCTTCAATGTTTGCAACTGAAACCTGGGCCGGTAAATATGAAAAACCCGTCTGCAACAGCCAGCGGCTGCCGCTTGCGCTGTTCATCAAGCCGAGCAGGCCGACCGGTATCATCAGCAGCACGATCAAGATAATCAGAACAGTATGCTTCATCATTTTAAAAAACGGCGATTGGTCCACGAAAGGCACGAAAATCATGAATGCACTGATCCCCAAGCTGAAGAGGCTATGAAAAAGAATCCAAGAGTAACCACGGAGGACACAGAGAACACGGAGATTCTAATAGGTTGAGTTAATAGAATTCTTTTCTCCGTGTCCTTCGTGTTCTCTGTGGTGAATAATTTTCTCTGAATCATAACCTCGTCCCCGCTGCAAAATGGATCTGAAACGATGAGTCCGCTTCGCTCAACGGCAAGGCAAAATCCAGCCTGATCGGACCGATAGGCGAATACCACCTGACGCCTAATCCGACACCGGTTTTGAGCCTGATATTGCCTGGATTATAAGCATTACCGCCATCAACAAAAGCCGCGACGCCCCAGTTATCGAACAGATAATGTTCATATTCCGCGCTGACTACGCTCAAAAACTTGCCGCCTATCACATGGCCGGTATTATCCTTGGGCCCAAGTTCCCTATAATCATAACCGCGCACACTGTTCATGCCCCCGGCAAAAAAACGGTACGATGGCGGCAGCTTGTCGAACTGATCAACCAGCGTTGCCCCCTGCTCTGCTCTGGCGATAAATCTGCCGCGCCAGGGCAATGGATGCGTCCATACCGCAGCTACCGAGCCTTGGCCAAAACTGACCTCGGAAATGGGATTCTCATAGCTGCCGGCCAGATTAAGTTCCAGCCGATAACCTCGGGTCGGACGCATCGGGTTATCGGCAACAGAGCGCAGCCAGCTGCCGCCGGGCACTAATAACAAAACCTGGTTGGATGTGCCGCCGATGGTGAAGTCTTCGTAAAGAGAGTCGATAAACAGCGTCTGCTTCCAACCGTTATCAAAAGCGTGCTTTAGGCGCGCGGAAAGCTTGGCCGACAAAGACCGGTAAGCGTCCAGATCTTCCCGCTTGAATCCGCCGCCGAAACTGAAAAAATCGTGGGCCGGATCGTCCAGGGGCACGTTATATTCAACGTCCGCCGTTGACCGCACCGGAGCAAGATCAAGGTTGGCATTTAGGAAATGCCCTCGCCGGTTTAATCGCCGGTTATTGTAAGTTGCATTGACCAGAGGCCCTAAGTCAGTGTCATAACCCACACCGAAACCGTAATGATGTTTTTTGACGGGGTATAGCTTAATGGCGACGGGGACTTCTTGGCCGGTATTTTCGGTGTCCGGGCGTATTTCTATCCTATCGAAATAGCCGCTTTTCGACAGTGCGGTATGGGTTTTAGCCAGTTGATCGCTGGAATAAAAATCGCCGCTTTTGATGGTAAGGAATTTGCGCACAAACTCGGGATTCAAGAAATCCTGCTCAATCGAAACCTCGCCAAATACCTTGCGTTTGCCGCTATTAAACACCAGTTTGATGAGCGCATTGTTGTTGGCTTTATCGATTAACAATTGTTTTTCCGAGAACGCAGCTTGCAGGTAGCCTCGCTCCGCCGCCAATAATTCAAGCTGGCGCTTCATCTTTTCGTAGTGGTCGTGACGCAGAGGCTTGCCTTTTTCAGTCAGCAGCTTATGGCGCAGTTTCTGAAATTCAGTATCGTTACGGGCATCGCCGTTCAGGGTAATGGAGACATCGCGAATAATAGTCCGCGGACCGGCGTCAATCGTAAAATCCGCCTGCCAACATTTACGATTGAAAGCCAATGATTTTTTAACAACGGGATTGTAATAACCCAAAGCCCGCAAAGCCCGGAAGATTTCTTCATCGGATTTGTCAAACAGGCCGCGTATTTTCCATTCCGTTGCTTCACAGGGTTCTTTTGCCAACGACAACGTGAGTTGAACATTTTTCTTAGCGTCGCCCGAAACTCGTCCTTTAACCGAAACATCCGCATGAACAACGGGAGCCGCAAAATATAACAGCAGCGCGAATGGCATCACCCATAGTTTTAAGACAGGAATGAATCGCACTAGTTGCGGCATGGGTATTCCACAATTTAATCGGCAACGCCGGATAAGATGGCGAGAGGAAATATTTTTAATGGCTCATGAATATACAGCCGAACACAGTCTTCAGCCGGTTCGGTCATAACGCGGCATTGGCTGAACAGTTCCCGGTATTGACTTGGCCCCTTTTGCGGCAATTCCAGCCAGGTACCGGCCCCGACATCTTCCAGCAATCTGTCGAATGCGTTTAACCGGGGCACGACAATAACGGCAACGCTATCCTGGTCTTGTCTGGCATAAGCCAGCAACCGATCGGCCCCGGCTCCATGTACGTTAACTTTAAGGTAGTCGCCGTTCCTGAACAACGCGGCATTTTGGTGCCGAAAACGCAGGCTCTGCATGACTACAAAAAGCTTGATGCGCCCATCTTCCATCGTTTCCAATAACGAGCTGATGAAATGCATCCGGTCAAAATCCGGTCTTGCCAACATGGCGTCCATGTCGGTCAATAACTGGCTGTTCTTGCTGAAATCGATGAGGCGGCGGTTGTCGGGATCAACCAGGGTAAATTGCCATAATTCGTTGCCTTGATAAATATCCGGCACACCCGGCGAAGTTGTATGCAGTACTACCTGAGCAAGAGCGTTATACAAGCCGGGTTTTCTGATTCGTCTTTCAAACTCGGTAAAATCTCTTAAAAACAATGAACTGACATTAGCATCCAGGCAGCGGCTAACAAATTGGCTGACGGATTGTTCATATTCTTCATTGGGATTGAGCCACGAGCTATAGTGTTTGGCTTCACGAACGGCCTTAATCATGTAACTCCCGATGCGCTCCTGATAATCGACCCATTCTGTATCCGTTAAAGCCGTTAACGGCCAGGTGCCGATCAGCACCTGATAAAACAGGTATTCATCATTGCGGGCAATGACGACCTTACTCATCCTGGTTTTCTTGGATCGGTTCAAGCGCTGCCAGCGTAATACCGCATCCTGCCATTGGTGAGGTATTTCACTTAATATATTGATTCTTGCCCGTACGTCAGCGCTGTGTTTGGTGTCATGAGTGGATAGACATAACAGGGTATGAGGCCATTTTTTAATGCGCGCCTGGTTAAAATGGTGAAAGGCATTGACCGAGTTTCCGAAGGAGCGCGGGTCGCCGCCCACTTCGTTTAAGGAGATCAGCCGGTGATAGCGATAAAGACCGGTATCTTCATAACCTTTAGCCATCACCTGCGGCGTATATTGTTGGAATTTCATGACAAATCTCAACAAATCCGTATCGGCAACCGCCGAACTGTGTTCCAGAAGCAGAAGTTGTCGAATAAACTCAAACACGGTTTTATCGGCCGCCCAACTTCGCTGCTTGCTTTGGTCAATCGCCCACTTGATATACTGGCTGTCCTCCTTGCTGACGGTCTGGCTGTTGATATAGGTCCGGTAAACAGGAAAACAGGCTATAACCTCCAATAAAGCATTGCGCAATGCATAAAGCGTGTAGTCCCGGGTTTTTGAACTGGCGTCGGCAATTTTGCTCAAGCGATTGGCAAGCACATTCAATTCACTGGCCAGCGCGGTCGTCATCACCAGCTTTTTTGCCTGATACACCAGTTCGTCAAAATCCTGCCGATATTCGATAAAGCGTGTATAGCAATGCGTTAATGATTTTTCTGCGATGCCGCTAATAAAAACGCCGTTAACCATATTGGCAAACTCGTAACCGGTGGTGCCGTGAATCGGCCAATTGTTCGATAGATACTCATAGTTGGCGACAATTTTCTCGGCCACGATATAGATGGGCGGCGTGTCCTGCTCGGTACCGATATTTAAAACAGCTGAAATCTTTTCATTAAGGTGCTGGTAATAGCCGACCGGGTCGTACAAGCCGTCGCCATGATCGATGCGCAGCCCTTGAATCTTGCCCTGTTCGATCAGCGACAGGATCAATTGATGCGTCGCATCGAATACTTTTTCGTCTTCAATCCGCAGACCGGCCAGTTCGTTGATATCAAAAAACCGGCGGTAATTAATTTCATCACCGGCGACGCGCCAAAAAGCCAAGCGATAAACCTGCTGTTCCAGTAAGGCATGTAGTTCGCCGTCTTCGCCCGGTATCCGGTTAACTTCCGCTACGCGAAAATCAATAAATTTTATCAGCGGAGGACTGTCCGCACAGAGCTTGGCAAGGTGTTTTTTAAAGACTTCCTTATCCCGTTTGCGTTCTTCTATTTTTTCCTCCGTCCTGTCCGTGCATAACGGTAATTTGCTGAAACTGTTATCAATAGTCTGATACTCCAGAAATACCGGGTCATCCACCGCAAAGTAATTCAGCAACTGCGGGTGTTGCGAGCTCAGTATAAAAGGATAAGTCTGCGGGTCAACGGGAAACCGGTGCTGATAGTAATACACGCTGAACTCGCCTTGCTCGGCGTCGAAAGCCAGCTTTAATTCCTGCTGTTCCAGGATATTGCCGTAATGGTCGCCCAGCACAGGCAGCAGTATTTTATTTTCCAGCGTTTTCTTGACCGGATACCAATCGATATCAAAAAATGAGGCATAGTAGGATGCTTGGCCATTCTCCAACACATCCAGCCACCAGAGGTTGTCGCTGCCCATAACGGCCATGTGATTGGGGACAATATCCGTTATCAGGCCCATCCCGTTGCGCTGTAATTCGTCGATAAAACGCTCAAAATCCTGATAACTGCCGATTTCGGGATTGATCTCGTTATGGTCAACGATATCGTAGCCGTGAGTACTGCCCGGGCGGGCTTTCAGATAGGGAGACGCATAACAGTGACTAATACCGAGTCGGCGAAGATAAGGAATAAACCGGGTTGCCTCAGCAAAAGTAAATTGCTTGTTAAATTGCAGGCGATAGGTTGAAACGGGAATGTCTGCCTGTTTCTGCTGATTTACGGAATCATTCATAAACCGCGATATTGAATTCGGCGGTTCTTATGTTCATTTTTTGGCCGCCTCTAAATAAAAAATGACTGCCCAAGGGCTTAAATCACCTCCGCTCAAGTTGTTGTTCACCTCGGCATCGCTGGCAAACAACATTTCTCCGTCACAAGCATAATCGATTCTTACCGGCTCATTGCTCATATTGGCAACCATCGTTAAGGTTGAAGCATCGTTCAACCGCCATTGCACAACGATGGCCCTGTCATTGAGAAGTTGGTAATGGGCTTGTCCGACAACTAATCCTTTTATCCTCGGGGTGATATGGTGCCTGCGAATACGCAATAATTCCTTATGATAGTCGAGCCATTGTTGATGCGGCTCACGGTCTGATTCAGCCCATGCCAGCTTGGACGCCCGAAAAGTTTTAACTTCATTCGGCAAAAGCATTTTTGGCAGCGCTTCAACACCGTCAAATTCCGAGGCCTTGAAAATATCCTGCAGCCGACCCAGATTCACTTGTTCGCCCAAGTCGTCAGGAAAATCGACAAAATAAGTGAACGGCTGACGGCAAGCCCATTCCTGTCCCATAAACAACAAGGGCAGCGACGGCGACAGCAATAAAAGCGCGGTTGCCGCGCGCAAGGCTTCCGGACTGCAAAGTTTTGAAATGCGTTCACCCAGTACTCGGTTACCGACTTGGTCATGATTCTGTAAAAAGCAGATAAAAGCCGTCAGCGGCAGGTCCGAACAGGGTTCGCCTCGCCGTTTGCTGTCCTGGTAGGCGGATAGCTCGCCCTGGTAAGCAAAACCTTCGGTTAAACAGCGGCCCAGATGACGTAAAGGTTGTTGCGCGTAATCCTGATAATAGCCGGTCATTTCATCGGTTAGCAGAACATGCAAAACATGATGGAAATCGTCGTTCCACTGCGCATTGAAATAACGATTGGGCAAGGAAGGATCGTGCTTTAAATAACGCGCAGCATTATTGTCGTTTTCCAGCACTAAATAGACAGGACGGTCATACCCGGGACCTAACCGAACGGCTTCGGCCAGCTCTTCGAGAATATCCGGCGATGAGTCATCGAAAATGGCGTGTATCGCATCAAAGCGTAAACCGTCGAAATGATATTCTTCCAGCCAATACAGCGCATTGTGGATAAAGAACCAGCGCACCCAGTGAGGGTCGAAATTAATCGCATCGCCCCACGGCGTATGGAATCGATCGGTAAAAAATGTTGGGGCATACAGATGCAGATAATTGCCTTCCGGGCCGAAATGGCTGTAAACCACATCGTTAAACACCATCAGGCCTTTGGCATGTGCGGTGTCAATCAGGTCTTTAAGATCGTCGGGCGTGCCGTAGCTGCTGTCAGGCGCAAACGGCAAGACGCCGTCATACCCCCAATTACGTTGCCCCGGAAAATCGGCAATGGCCATTAGCTGTATGGCGGTCACGCCCAGATCGACCAGATAATCCAGATGTTTTTTTACGCCGGCAAAAGTGCCTTCTTCAGTGAAGGTACCGACATGCAGTTCATAAAACACCGTCTCTTCCCAAGGCCGGCCTTGCCAATCTTTGTCCTGCCATTGCCAAGCCTCGGGATCGATCACCTGACTGGAACCGTGAACATCCAAAGGCTGATAACGGGAAGCCGGATCGGGAACATAATAGTTGCCATTGATCAGGTACTGATAATAAAACCCGATACCGGCCAGTTCGGTGGTAATGCCGTACCAGCCATCGGCTTCGGGAGTCATCAGCAGCCTGATTTCAGGCGCGTTGCCTTGCAGGCTTAATTCAACCTTGTCGGCTCCAGGCGCCCACAATTTAAAGGTAACCTTGCCGTCATCCCGTAGATGAGTTCCAAAAGGCATGGCATGGGATTGACGTACGGTTGACATGTGCCGGCCTCAACCTAATTCAATTCGGTCGCCGGCACCATGTTGTAGCGATACCATTAAGGTGAGATGCTCGCGTAATTGGCGGGTCAGCAGGAAGTTTTCGCGGACGAACTCTTTGGATTTAACGCCCATTTCCTGCATTTTCTGCTTTTGATTAATCAGGTAGCGAATACGCAATGCCGCGCCTTCGGGCGTGTTGACTAAAAAACCGGTATGAAAATTGATGACCTGCAAACGAATGCCGCCGGTATCGCCGCCGATGACCGGTTTACCTTTCCACAGGGCTTCGGTTACCGTCAGGCCGAAGCCCTCTTTAGTGGATTTTTGCAGCACAATATCGGAAAGCCGTTGTAGCGCATTAATGGTGCGGTGTGCGTCGGGCGGCAACTGCAAGAGTTTAATATTGGGATCATCGCCTGCCGCAACAGCGACTTCATTGAATACCACCTCGCCTTCCGGGTCGTCCGTAGCCGTTCCGCCGGCCAGCACCAATTGCAAATTAGGAATATATTGCTTGGCCAGTTTGTAAGCTTTTATGACGCCTATCGGATCTTTAAACCGGTCAAAACGCGAGATCTGCGTGATCAATGGCGCATCAGGATCGAGGTCGAAACGGGTTCGCACCGCCTCCAATTCGTCTTGAGGCAAGTCCACGTTTTTGTCGCTTAACGGGTCGATGCTGGGCGGAATAATATAGGCGGGATGCGGCAGTAGTTGAACAAACTGGGACAATGAAAAAATACTGGCATCATAGTCACGAATATACCGATCTAAAAACCGCCAGGTTCCCCGGTACGGATGGCTGGCATCGATATGGCAGCGCCAGATCCACTTGCCCTTGCGTTTGCTGCAATACTTTAACAGGGCTACGGGTTGCGGATCGTGAATAAAAACAAAATCCGCTTCTTCCAGAACATTGCGCAGGTGGTTGGCGTTTTGCTCATTCACTTCCAGAAAATGGTTCAGCAGGGTTTCGGGAATAGCGATCCGGTCGCCCTGTATTGAGTTATGGAAACTTTTTGTACACTGGTAAAACTCGCTATCGCCGGTAATCACTTCCCAGCGCGTATCGATCCCTAATTCCCTGGCAAGCGGCACAAGCTTCTCCAATATCTCGGCAACACCGCCGCCGATACGGGTGGAGTTGACATGAACCACGGACTTGCCTTTCAAAGGCTCCGCTAATTGCCGCAAATGGCGGATGACATCTTCACCCGTTACCGCTGCATAAGCTTCTAACATTGTGGTCATGACACTTGCTCCGCAAAATGATGTTGGAAGGCTGCTGCGACTTGCTGACGTAATTCGACCAGGTTACTGAAATAAGGATCGATGCAGCTTAACTGATCAATTAAATGCTGATGAGCTTCACCAAAAAAAGTTAGCCATCGGCAGAAGTCATCCTCTTTGCCGGGAGCTCGTCGGCGGGCATCAATAAAATGGTAAAAGATACTGCTTACCGACATTTGTGGAATCAGATTCGCCATATCATGCGGCTTGCTTATCCGGGTATGGGTATCGAATACCACAATCTGTGAGCGAATAAATTCAAACTGTTTCGAGGCGCGAGCCCATTGTAAATATTCGCTTTCTTCCAGGCGATCATCGATGTATTCCAGTAAATGGTAACGTAACTCTTCCATATCATCGAACGAGGTGGGGTCAAGTACGGCCAGTTGTTCCGCCAATTTGGTATCGGCAAGGCCATGACGCGCCCAACCGGCAAAATCGTTGATGTACTCGCGCTCCTCAAAATGAGGCAATAACAAATTCGCCCAAAAATGGTAATACAAGCTATCCGGATCCAGGCTGCTGATATGATCGCGGAACTCTTTTAACGTTTTGGCACGCCGATGAGTGGAAATTGCGATTAATGCACAGTCTTTTAACGCAAAAGACTGTGTTTTCGGTTCAGGTTTATTCTTTATCGTATTCATATTTAAAATTCCATGTGAATGAATGACGTTGTAAAGCACCTCAAATCCTTGAAGTTGAATGCCAGCGCACCGGTCCCAAGCACCTAAACGGACACGACGAGATTAAAACGCCGGGACATTATCGGTATGAAAATGCCGGAGATCACGGTCACTCCAGCAAAGCTCCAATCCCTCTCGTGAGGCGAACAATTGATACCCATTGGTTTTTGGCAGCCGCCTGTGTTTAAAGCGCAATTCTTCGATTTGCTTGCGTTTACTTTACTGTAGAAAAATCTGATAACTAATCTTAAATTTTTATAATCAATAACTTAACTTATCATTAATCGCGTAGCCGGCATTCGGAATTAAATTGCCCAAGCCCGGAATATTGCTAAACAGCCAATTAAAACGCCTGAATTTTCAATCCTGTTATTAATGAGCAATGACAATATAATTGTGCTTTTTAAGTTAAATACATCTGCTCGTAATACTTGATTTTGGCCTCTGCTTCAGTCTTTTCCGCGTTGTCCTTTAATTCATCAATTTTGGAGCTCCGTTCCACTAGTTGGATATCGGATTTATCTTGCTGGGCTTCTTTTATATCCATGATGTTTATCTCAGCTGACTATCCTATAAATAGGCAATATTTTATAAATTCATCAAAAACGCCGTGGCGTCTTGGAAGAGACGGATACGGCGTTTTTGCCTCAAAACAAGCAACAAATTAGATTATTCTTTACATGCCTCCGCCGGAAGAAGGAGGCGTCATTGTTTGAGGTGCATCGGTAATGGTCACTTCGACGCGGCGGTTTTGCTGGCGCCCTGCAGCGGTTGCGTTTGTCGCGACCGGATAATCCTCGCCCATGCCCCGTGCAGAGATTCGTTGCGGTGAAATGCCGCTGTTAACCAGGAAGTTTCTGACCGCCTCGGCCCGCATCTCCGAAAGGTTGGCGTTATATTCTGAGGAGCCTCGACTGTCAGTATGACCCTCAATTTTCACCATGGTTTCGCCATGAGTTTTCAAATACTCCACCAGAGGATATATATTCTGAAGGCTTCCGGCCTTGAGGTTGGAGCGCCCTGTGTCGAACAGCACATCGCCTAATGTCACCAGGATGCCTTGCGGAACCTTTTTGGCTTTTAGTTTTGCGATTTCAGCGTCGCGGGCTTGCAAGCGAACCTGGTCTTTTTGAGCGCTTAATTCTTCAAAAGTTTTCTTCGATTCGAGCTCACTCGCGGTGGCTCGCGCCAAATCCACCTTTCGGCTGGCTAAATAGGAAAGATGGTCCACCTCGTCGGAATCGTCATCGTCCTCCCAAGCCTTCTCGGCTCTTTGTAATGTTTTTTCCGCTGCAAACAAATCCGCAGAAGCATTAGCCCTCACGGTCGGATCATTGGCCGCTTGCTGATAGTCGGAACGCGCTCGCTCAAGACTCTTATTGGGGGTCGGTGAGCAAGCTGCTATTAACATGCTCAATAAGCCGATAAAAATGCCGATCAACGATGATGGCTGGAAAGAGATTTGTAGTCGCATGATACGCCTCCAAAATGGCTGGTTATTGGCCTTCGCTTTATCGCGAAGTCTCCTGTTTCAAGGCTTCGATCGCCTTTTTCATTTCATCCGCCTGGTTGGCCTCTCTTACCGCCTTGGCTTTGGCATTGGCTAGATTCGCTTCGGCAATGGCTTCTTCGGCCAATCTGCCTGCATTTTCATTTTCATCGTCATCCACTTCCTTGTGGGCGCGATCGAGTTTTGTCCGGGCGCTGCTTAACAGTCCCGGTTCGTACTGTGCAGCTCCAGCCCTTTCAGCATTTTGAATGGCTACTTCGGCCTGTGTCAGTAAATCTCTCGGTGGTTCCGAAGCACATCCCACCAGCAACAAGCTTGTTAATATTGCCGATGGCCCTAACCTTAAGAACATTTTAGCTGTAAACATAACGGTACCTTCCTGATGGGCTACGGATTCACAAGAACCCAAGTTACGAATTGGCGCATGGGCATTTTGATGGAAGTCCGGAATATCATTGTCTGTTTGATATTATGGGAAATCATCTGACTAGGCCCAGAACACCGACGATAATGAGATAAATGGCGATGATGTAATTCAACAAGGCAGGACGGATGAGTATTAAAATTCCGGCGATAAGCGAGAGGAGTGCTTGTGTATTGACATACATAGATTCACCTTTCTTCTGTCATGGCATGAGTCGATAGTGTCCCTGATCGGATAGTTCAGAACCAGACTTGATTAATGCTGAAAATGTGTTTAATCCTCGTCGATCTTGTAGATTACGTTTTACAGTGTCCAAGTTCGGATTGCTGACTGCCATTTTCTTCATATAAAAACTTACACAGATACCAAGCTTTTTTCTAAAAGCTGAACTTCCTCCTTATGTAGGTCAATAAAGCGGTGATCAGACTAAAAGCCTATCTATCTTCACCAATTACGCCACCAGAATACAAGGTTGTGGTCTATAAACAATAAGCACGAATACTTAGCAAAACACGCTCGAAAAGCAGCTGGTTCAGGCATTCCAAGCCTGTTTGCATTATTCCCGGCACCTCAACCATTCAACAGCCGCCTGCTCTGCTGAGCATCAGGCCGAAGTAACAAGCGCCGTAGGGTTCGCATCGCGTACCTTTTGAGATTTGATACAGCAGAAGCCGTTGAAAATGGTCAACGATGCGTGCCCTACCGGACTGACTGCGTAACATCAGGTAATAAGTAGTTGTACGGATTTATCAAGGTTCATAAGCAAGGGATACTCCATTAAGCGTTTTAGACTTTCTCATCAGATTTTTCCATTGGGCCTTAACTAAACGAGAAATGCGATTATGAAACATCACCCTTTAATATTGGTTGGGCTTTTACTTTTTTCTACGGCGACGGCGGCTTTTGAAAATGACAACCCGGAGTCGGTTAATACAGTTCGTCAACGCGCACAGGAAGTAGTGCCGTATGACTTAGGCCAAGCCTTGCAAACATTTACCAAAACTGTTCATGGCGGTATTCAGCATGTTGTATCCAAATCTCCAGGCAACGCTCGGGAAATAGAAGCAATTCAGGCTCATCTATCCAAAATGGCCGATGATTTCAGGAAAGGCGATTTTTCTGTGACCGAACGCGTACACGGAGCTGATATGCCGGGCCTGGCCCAGTTGAAAACGGCAAAAACCGACGATATAAAATTTGAATATAAAGCATTGCCCAATGGCGCGCAGATCCATTACACGACTGAATATCCCCAGTTTGTGCAAGCGCTGCATGAATGGTTTAGCGGGCAGATGATCGAGCATGGCAACGATGTGATACAGGAACACAGCAAGCACCATTCAACCCCTGCCGAATAAGCCAATCATGGATAGCTATTCGACTAGGGGACACGGACGGCTGATTACCCGCTTGAATCGGTAATTGCAACAACCTGGAATCAGACATTATGCCATTACGTAATTTTGAAACATGGATGTGGGCGGAAGCTTGTGAAATATTGAATCGGGCAGACCGGTTGCATCGGCAATTTTTTAGGCCTTCTGTTATGAATGCCAAACGACCGGCTTGGGAGCCACCGATCGATATCTACGAAACTGATTGTGAGTTCAAAATTATGATTGCACTGCCGGGTGTAGCCCCGGAACATTTAAACGTAATACTTGAAGGTGACCATTTGATTGTTGGCGGGAAGCGGCATCTACCGGACAGCTCACAAGCGCAGATTCGACGTCTGGAAATCCCCTATGGACGATTTGAGCGGCGCATTGAACTGCCCGATGGGCGTTTTGAAATCGGCACTAGTGAATTTGTGAACGGTTGTTTGTTAATTTCACTGCGGAAAATATAAGGGCTGCTTATGCAAATCAAGGACCTGAAAAACTTACTTCTGGGATCAACGGCGGATAAAGACGAGACTTCTTCAGAGATAAATCAGGAAGCTCCTCCGCAATTCCCTCCTGTTCCCAATGATGCACTGATCATTGTGCCTATGCGTGGCACTGTGCTTTTCCCGCAAAATGTTTCTCCCTTGGTGATAGGCCGTAAAGCCTCTATTGCGGCTGTGCAGGAGGCGGTGCGTTCCGAAAAACCGATCGGATTGCTGTTGCAACTGAGGGATAAAGATGAAGAGCCCACCTCGGAAGATCTTTATCCAGTTGGCACTGTGGCGGAAATTTTACGCTACATCACTGCCCCCGACAGCACCCATCATGTGGTTTGCCAAGGTGTGCAACGTTTTCGCGTAAAAGAATTTTTGCCCGGTTATCCGTTTCTTGTTGCCCGGATTGAACGTTACGAAGAACCGGAAGCAAGTTCCAAGGATATCGAAGCGCGCGTGATAACACTCAGGCAAAAATCGCTGGAAGTGCTGGCCCAGACACGACAGGCCCCTGAGGAACTGGTTAATGCCATTCGATCCATCAATTCAGCATCCATGCTGGCCGACTTGGTCGCCAGCTATCTGGTGTCAAAACCCGAAGAAAAACAAGAGGTCTTGGCGCTGTTCGATGTACAGCCCCGTATCGACAGAATTCTGGAATTACTCAATTATCAAGCCGAAGTCTTAAAAATTTCTAATGAGATTAACGAACAAACCCAGGAAACGATGGGGCAACGGCAACGCGAATTCGTGCTGCGGGAACAAATGAAAGCTATCCAAAAGGAACTGGGCGAAGAAGCCGGCGGTGCCGCCGAGATTGAAGAATTAAGCAACGCCATCACGGCCGCCAAAATGCCTGAAGAGGTCGAAAAACAAGCGCGTAAGGAGCTTTCTCGCTTACAGCACATGCCGGATGCCAGCGGTGAATATTCGATGATCCGCACCTACCTGGATTGGCTGACAGAACTGCCTTGGTCGATCGCAAGTACAGACGCTATCGATATAAAAAAAGCCCGCGATATTCTTAATGAAGACCATTATGGCCTGGATAAAATCAAGCAGCGCATATTGGAATTCCTGGCCGTTCGCAAGCTGAACCCGAAAGGCAAAAGCCCTATCTTATGTTTTGTCGGTCCTCCGGGAGTCGGCAAAACCTCACTGGGACGCAGCATCGCCCGGGCAACCGGGCGCGAGTTTGTGCGCGCCAGCTTGGGCGGGCTGCATGACGAAGCCGAGATACGCGGCCACCGGCGCACTTATATCGGCGCATTGCCGGGCAATATTATTCAATCCATACGCAAGGCCGGCACTAATAATCCAGTGTTTATGCTGGATGAAATGGACAAGATCGGCGCAGGAGGATTTCACGGTGATCCCTCTTCGGCCTTACTGGAAGTTTTGGACCCCGAGCAAAACTCGACCTTCCGCGATAATTACCTGGCGGTAGCGTTCGATCTGAGCCATGTCATGTTTATCGGCACAGCCAACGTCATGGACAGCATCCCGGGACCCTTGCGCGACCGGATGGAAGTCATTGAACTGACCGGTTATACCTCTGATGAAAAACTTCAGATCGCCAAACGCTATCTGGTGAACAGGCAGCAGGAAAGCAACGGCTTAACTCCTGAGCAATGCTCCATCACCGATAATGCCATATTGACCATTATTCAGGATTATACCCGCGAAGCCGGGTGCAGAAACCTGGAACGCGAGATCGGCTCCGTATTTCGTCATGTCGCGATACGTATTGCCGAGGGCCTTACCGCTAATGAACAGATCGACAGCGAACAGATTCCGGGCATTCTCGGGCCGAAACGGTTTTACAGCGATGTTGCCATGCGCACCAGCGTTCCGGGCGTTGCTACAGGCCTTGCCTGGACACCGGTCGGCGGCGACATTCTTTTCATTGAAGCCACTCGCCTGCCCGGCGACGGCAAACTGATCCTGACCGGACAGTTGGGCGATGTTATGAAAGAAAGCGCCCAGGCTGCGTTAAGCCTGGTGAAATCCCATGCGCTTGAATTGGGTTTAAGTACGGAAATATTCAAAATAAACGATATCCATGTTCATGTCCCGGCAGGCGCCATCCCTAAAGACGGCCCCAGCGCCGGCGTGGCGATATTTACCGCACTGTTTTCCGCGTTTTCCGAGCGCGTGGTTCATAACGATGTGGCAATGACCGGAGAAATCAGCCTGCGCGGACTGGTGCTGCCGGTCGGCGGTATTAAAGAAAAAGTCATTGCGGCGGCCAGAGCAGGACTAAAAACAGTTATGCTGCCTGCGCTCAACAAAAAAGATTTTGATGAAATACCTGAAGCTGTGAAAAATCAACTCCAGTTTGTCTGGTTGGAAAATGTCGATGATGCGTTAAAAGCTGCTGTGGAAGAGGATACAACGCCTAAGCAATGCATCACCTGAAAGCGGCGATGCGACTCCACCGCTGGGGACGTGGCCGGAGAGTGCCGTTTACCGATCCGGCAACACTTGCATTTGGCCGGACGCGCGAGGCTAACCCAAATATGATCGATACTTAAACCCCAGTTACGGAAAAAGCCGCCGAAACACTTCCCCTCCGGCGTACGCACAAACTTATATTCACCAGGCTTTTGGATCATAACCGTCACAATCTTCCGAGCCCTATTCCTTTAACAATTGATTTTTTCGGCAATGTGACCTTCATTACTGAAATGCCGTTTTAATCCCTATCGTATTCTTCATTTCTTGCCCGACAATTATGGTTAACCGCTAACTCAACAAAGTATTGATTCTTTGTTCACGAGCCGCTGATTTTCCGTATTTATGAGATTTGCTTTTATTAACTGATGTTAAGCACAGATAGTTTTTGTGCTGCTTGTCACACTGCCTGGAGGTCGAGCAAGGATGGATGGGTTCAACTCGCGGCGCAGCGCGCCCCTTTAACTGCGTCCCCACGCAACGCGTCACTGCTATTAAATTAAGACACAGGAGCAAATTGATCTTATCGAATAATGACTGAAAATTCTTTCAAGGAGTAAATAAAACATGCAACCAGATATAGGACTTATCAAAAAATTAACGATAGCTTCAGTTTTTGTTGGCGTTATATTGCTCATTAGCCATGCCCTGAAACTTTACCTTCCCGGCCTGGAAGTCCGGATTCAGGATCTGGGCGCTTTTGCGCCGTTAGGCTTTATTCTGTTATTTGTCGTTCTGACGCCTTTTTTTGTATCGGTCGATGCGCTCTGTTTTGCTGCGGGCTTATTATTTCCACTCGGCGCCGGAGTGTCTTACATCATTATTGCCACCTATCTGGCATCGGCGCTGATTTTTTTCCTGGGCCGATATTTATTGCGCGACAGAGTCATGACGCATCTTGCTGAACATAAGCGTTTTTCCGAACTCAACGAGGTAATAAAGGGCAACGCATTTAAGCTGATGTTTTTATTACGTCTGACACCTCTGCCGTTTGCAATGCTGAGCTATGCTTTTTCGGTTACCGAGGCCAGGTTCCGACCTTATCTGGCTGCCACCAGCGGTATTTTAATTTACAACATTAGCTTGGTTTACTTCGGCTATACCGCAAAACATCTGTCCGGGTTAATCAGTGAAGTTTCGCCGCAAAATACAGTTTCATATCCCTTGCTGGCAGTGGGTTTAGTTATTTTCCTGACAGTATTGATTTATGTGGCAAAAGTTGCTGGTAAAGCAGTAAAACAAATGGGATATAAAGGCTAAGTAATTACAATGCAATTACGCCTTTTGCTAAATGTCACCATTAACCCCGTTACAGAGCATGTAGTTCATAGTAGGAACCGGCCAATTACTGCCAATCGCAGAAGTCTGTTTTCAACCTTTTGCTGTCTATCACTAAGCGATTGGATATAGGACAACAGCCGTTGGTCATTTTCACTTTTCTGTCTGTTAAAACAGTGTAGCCAAGCTGTTGATTGCAGATGATTTAAATTCGAAATTACTCTTTTCGCCGAGCATCTGCAAAACTTGAGCAAAATCATCATGACGAAAGCTCCCACAGACAAAAGTCCTTTCAAATAAATTTTCGGATGAATTTTATCTTTACAAAGTGTATGGTTATATACCGACTGGAACCATACATACAATAATAAAAAAATGGCTATTAAAAAATTGCAGTCTCGGCTCTTGCGAGCCGATCAAATTAAATCCTCGCTGCATCTAATCACCTGTTATCTGCAACTTTATGTCTGCCGGTCTAGCCGTTATAGGGCTGTTCCCATGGTTTGTATATAGCCATTTAATAAAAATGAGCCTCAAAAATAACCACCTGGGTCTTTCTAAGAATATCTGGCTGACAGCCTTTATTCTTTGTGTGCTTGCTGTTGCATTTAGCATCTATGTTGCCGCCGAAAAAAGGATTGATCGTGCTAATGAACAGCGGCAATTGTCGTATTTATTGACAGACCAATTACGTCAGTCATCTGATGATCTAAGCCGTATGGTACGAGCCTACGTAATAACAGGTGATCCGCGCTACAAGAAATACTATCAGTACATACTGGATATTCGTAACGGTAAAATGCCGCGTCCGGAGGAATATTTTTACGCCTACTGGGATATGGTCGTCGCAAACAAATTACCCGATCCTAGCAAAGATGGGCAGGGTATTGCTTTGTTAGATTTAATGCGTCAGGCAGGTTTCACGGAGGAGGAACTTGGCAAACTGACTCAGGCAAAAGAGAACTCTGACTACTTGGCAGCTTTAGAACTCGATGCTATGAGACTGGTTGAGTTGGGTGGATCGGATGCAGAAGACAATAAGAGCAAGGCGCGGCAAATGCTCTACGATGCCAACTATCTTCTGGCTAAGGCCAATATCATGCAACCCATCAACGATGTGTTTCGTCTTGCCGACAAACGCACTCTTACTGCTGTCCATGAGGCTGAATTCAGCGCTATTAGGTTTAAATGGATATTTATCGCAAGTGCTCTTGGCGTCGTATTGTTGCTGTGGCGCTCTTATAAAGCCTTAAACGAAACACTGGGAAGTTCTTTAACTGAAATACAAGCACATATGCGCCGTATTGCCGATGGTGATTTAACCACCGCCATAACAATCCGACCTGCATTGAAAAATAGCGTTCTTGCAGGCTTGTCGCAAATGCAGGCTACTTTACGAGTCCATGATATTGAGCAGAAGAGATATGAGGCAATTGTACAGTCTTCTCATGATGCGATTATCTCTGGAACGATGGAAGGCATTGTCACCAGTTGGAATGCAGGCGCTCAAGCCATGTTTGGTTACAGTTCGGGAGAAATGGTCGGGCAATCTTTATTAAAAATAATACCGGCTGAGCTTATTAGCGAAGAAAAAGTGATCCTGGAAACTGCTGCTCGCGGTGAACGGATAAGCCATTTTGAATCGATTAGGCTGTGTAAGGATGGCAATTTAATCGACATTTCCTCGACCATGTCGCCTATTATCGATAATGATGGAAACATCATCGGCGTATCCAACATTATCCGGGATATTAGCAAACATAAACAGGCAACGTTGGCCTCCAGGCGTTACAAAATGGTTATTGATGTTGCTCGCGATGGGTTCTGGGAAGTCGATCTGGATGGCAATATTCTGGATGTTAATCAAGCTTATGCCGATATGTCGGGTTACTCAATCAATGAATTGTTGAACATGCATATTGAGCAGTTGGAGGCGGCGCAAGACGCCGCAGAGATACAAGCCCATATCGCCAAAATACTTGCTCAGGGTCATGATTTATTTGAAACGCACCATCGTAAAAAAGATGGGCAACAGTTTGAAGTTGAAGTATCCGTCAACTATATGGCCGAATCACAGTTGATATATGCGTTTTTCCGGGATATCAGCGAACGTAAAACCGCTCAGGCAAAAATTACACGGCTGCTGTCTCGTCAACGTGCCATCCTGGATGGGGCAAACTATTCCATTATCGCCACTGACTGCAATGGCCTGATTACTGATTTCAATAACGCTGCTGAACGGATGCTTGGCTACCCTGCCGATGAAATAATAGGTAAACAAACCCCTGAAATCATTCATGATCGGGAAGAAGTGCTTATACAGGCTGAGAAATTATCGCTAGAGCTTGGACACCCGGTAAAACCCGGCTTTGAGGTCTTTGTTGCCAAAAGCAAGCAAGGCTGCGTCGAAGAGCACGAGTGGACCTATATTCGTAAAGACGGAACACGTTTCCCGGTGTTGCTTTCCGTAACGGCGATGTTTGATGAGCACCACGCCATTGTTGGATTCATAGCCATAGCTATTGATACTACCGAACGCAGGAAAGCCGAATACGATTTGCGTATTGCCGCAGCCACGTTTGAAACTCATGAAGCGATCATGATTACCGATGCCAATGCCAATATCCTGCGTGTTAATCATGCTTTTGAAACTATCACGGGCTTTACCGCCAACGAAGTCGTTGGCCACAATCCCAGAATTTTAAGTTCCGGGCGACATGACCAAACCTTCTATCATTCAATGTGGCAATGTTTGCTTACTACAGGAATGTGGGAAGGCGAAATGTGGGATAGACGCAAAAGCGGCCAAATCTATCCAAAATGGTTGACGATTACCGCACTGAAAGACACACAGAGCAAACCCACAGAATATGTCGCCATTTTTACTGATATTACCGAGCGCAAAAGGGCTGAAGAAGATATTCGTAATTTGGCATTTTATGATCCATTAACCTCGTTACCCAACCGTAGGCTACTGCTGGATCGATTAAAATTGACTCTCACGGCATCAGAGAGAAGCAAACAATACGGCGCGCTGCTGTTTCTTGATATGGACAAATTCAAATCCTTAAACGATTTACTGGGTCATGAAGTGGGTGATCAGATGTTGATTGAAGTGGCTGATCGCATCAAATTCAATGTTCGTGAAGCGGATACCGTTGCCCGGTTTGGCGGCGATGAGTTCGTAGTGCTATTTGAAGATTTAGGTGAAGAACTGGAAGATGCCTCGCAAAAAGTAGCCTTGATCGGCGAAAAAATTCGCAGCACCCTCGCTTTACCGTATCACTTCAAACACCACATACACAATAGTTCACCCAGCATAGGGATTTGCATGTACCGTGGCAACACGGTTCCAGGTGGTGACCTGATCAAGCATGCCGATATCGCCATGTATCAAGCTAAAAACGCAGGGCGAAACAGAGTACAATTTTTTGATCCCGTTTTACAGAAAACCGTGGAAACACGTATCACCTTGGAATCGGATCTACGCCTTGCTATCTCAGCACAGCAATTTCAACTTTATTATCAGGTGCAATGCGATAATAACAATAAGGCGTTTGGGGCTGAAACGCTAATACGCTGGATACATCCTGAACGTGGCATGATTTCACCCGCAGAGTTTATTCCCGTCGCCGAAGAAAGTGATCTTATCCTCGATATCGGGCTCTGGGTTATTAACACCGCATGCCGACAACTAGCAACTTGGTCTAATAACGATGCAACCCAGCATTTATTATTAGCGATTAATGTCAGTGCCCATCAATTCATGATGAGCAATTTTGTTGATACTATCCAGGCAGCCATTAAAACATACGATATAGACCCGTCACGGTTAAAACTGGAACTGACCGAAAGTGTGATTTTGAATGACGTCGAAGAAATTGTGCAAAAAATGCAAGTACTGAAAGAACTTGGCATCAGGTTGTCGCTGGATGATTTTGGCACCGGCTATTCTTCACTATCGTATTTGAAAAAACTTCCCATCAACCAGATCAAAATTGATCAGAGTTTTGTTCGTGATATTGCCTCAGACCCGAACGATGCAGTCATGGTAAAAAATATCATAGATATCGCCAAAAATTTCCATTTGAACGTGATTGCCGAAGGCGTTGAAACACAAGAACAATTCGAATTTTTGCAGCGGAATGGCTGCATGGCCTATCAAGGTTACTTGTTCGGCAAACCACTGCCACTTGAAAAATTTGAATGTCTATTGAATACAAAATTCAGCGAGACATCTTTAGCTATACCGGAAAAATAAAACCGAACACTGCCGCAGCAATTGAGATTGGCAAAACACATTGTGTTATCAAATTCCGGGATCTTCCATTAATTTGTCGTCCGACATTCTTATAAATAACCTGAGTTCGGGATAAGCCATTAAGCAGAATGCAAGAGATTGACCTTAGTCAGAGACAGCGTGGGCTTGTTGTCGGACAGGCAATAGGCAGCAATGCCCGCCATTAGGTTGACTACAAAATTAA
>Ga0207969_100109_pt1 | contig 55429 bp, 34 predicted proteins | sample LakWasMet25_LOW6_2_FD_183869 | JGI IMG/M metagenome (GOLD analysis project Ga0207969, IMG submission 183869) | Freshwater sediment methanotrophic microbial communities from Lake Washington under simulated oxygen tension - Sediment Metagenome... | ecosystem: Environmental > Aquatic > Freshwater >...
ACGACCACCGACGCGGGCTCCACCACCGACGCGGGCTCCACCACCGACGCGGGCTCCACCACCGACGCGGGCTCCACCACCGATGCGGGCTCCACCACCGACGCGGGCTCCGCCACCGACGCGGGCTCCGCCACCGACGCCGGCACCGCCCTCATGGTGATCCATGGGTGCACCGAGGCGATGTACGTCGACCGCAGGACCACGGGGGAGCGCAGCGTCACCTTCGGGGGTGTGGTCGGCTCCGCCTACAGCCCCAAGTGCATGATCATCTCGGCGGGCCAGATGGTGAACTTCTCCGGCCCGTTCGGCAGCCATCCGCTCCGCACTGGCGTGGCTCCCGGTCAGTCTGGAACCGGCACCACCCCGAACCCGATCGCCGACACCGACTCCGCCACCTCGGTGTCCTTCACCTTCGCGGCGCCGGGGATCTATCCCTACCACTGCAACTTCCACCAGCCGAGCATGGCGGGCGTGATCCTGGTTCGCTGAGCCGCCGCTACGGCTGGCAGAGCGAGATCGGCGTTCCGTCGAAGGAAGATCCGAGGGGCGTGCAGCGCATGCCCGTCGGACACAGCCGGTCGCTGCAGAACCTCGTGCAGTACCCCAGCCCTCCCGACGTCGATCCCTGACAGAGCCCCGAGGCGCAGTCCGCGCCCACTGAGCACCTCCCCCCGATGAGCACGTTGCCGGTCACCGAGCGGCGACACACCAGATAGATGTCCGCGCCGTCGACCCACGGTCGACAGACGAAGCCGCTCGGGCAGCCTCCCGTGGGCGTGCAGCCCTGCACGCAGACGTTGGTCTCCGAGTCGCACACCCCGCTGCGGCAGAGCGGAACACCGCCTGCCCCGCACGACGCGCCCAGCTCGTTGCTGCCGGAGAGGTCGCCGCCGGTGATCTCCAGCGGCGGCACGCAGATGCGCTCGCCGTCGACGACTCGGCACTGGTACGGAGGCAGCGCCACGCGACCGAGGCCCTCGACGTTGATGGTCATGCGCCTGGGGCAGTCGCTGTCGCTCATGCACCGCGAGGTGCAGCCCTGGAAGCCGCCCACGGTGCCGATGCAGAGGTTGGTGGTGCAGTCGGTCCCTCGGCTGCAGGGCTGCTCGGCGGCGATGCACACGCGCTGTCCGCCGCCCGCGTCCTGGCAGCCGTAGCCCGCAGGGCATTCAGCCGCCGTGCGGCACTCGTGGGTGCAGTGCGCCGAGAGGCCGGTCACCGGGTTTCCCACGCAGAAGCGGGCGCAGGGCACCGCCGTCCTCGCGTCGCACGCCGTGCCCGTGTCGTCGGGGACGCAGCGCGCGGGCCTTCCCGCCGGGGGGCTGTCGCAGAGGAAGCCGTCCGCGCAGTCGATGGTCGAGACGCAGCGACGGGTGCAGAAGCGCGCTCCGCCGCTCGTGGTGAGGCACTCGCCGCTCGCGCAGTCGTCGTTGGTCATGCAGGCGTCGAGGTACGCCGCGCGCCCCGGGGAGCCGAGATCCGCCGGAGGAGGCCCGAGGTCCACCGGAGGAGGGCCGAGGTCCACCGGGGGAGGGCCCATGTCCATCGCCACCGGGACGTCTACCGCCACGGGGACATCGACGCCCACGTCTCGCGGCGTCCCGGTGTCCATGTCGCGCGGCCTCGAGACGTCCATGGGCGTCTCGCCCGCGTCCTTCTCCACCACCCCGGCGTCGGGCGTGACCCCGGCGTCGGCGCTGATCACCTGGCAGCGCCCCCGGTCGCGGTTGCAGAAGGAGCCGTCGTTGCAGTCACGGTCCTCGTAGCAGTCGTAGCGGCACTGGTGGTCGTAGCCGCAGTACGTGCCCGCGACGCAGTCCGAGTTCAGGTCGCACGCGCCGGACGCGCAGCGCGTGGTGGCCAGCGCCGCGGTCACCAGCAGCGCCGCCGCACGGAGCGCGGCCGACCACGCATAGGGAGCTTTCCTCGGAGGGAGCATCGAAGGTGCCCCGACTCTAGAACGCGATCGGGGTCGCGGGCGATGTCCCGTCGGTGCTAGCGTGCGCCCCGACGATGGATCGACGGCGGCAGCGCGCGGGCTGGGGGACGTTCGCGGCGCTCACCCTGGTCACCGCCTGCACCCGAGGTCCCGTCGGGGCCCGGGCCCCCTTGCTCTCCGAGGTGGCCACCGCGAGGGCCGCCGTCGACGCGGGCGCCCCCCTCGACGCGCCGGCGGTCGAGGCCCCTCCCCCGACCGCCGACGCGGGCGCTCCCACCGCGGCGATCGAGCCCGCCGCCCCGGCGCAGCGCCCCGATGGTGTCCGGCGGTTTCGCGGCCAGGACGAGGACGCGCTGCTCCAGGCGATGGCGACGAGGCCCGTGCAGCGGGTGCTGCACCGCTTCAGCAGCAGCACGCTGGTGTTCCACTGCGACCTGGGCGACGGGGTGGAGATCGGGTTCAAGCCGGCGCGCCGGGGCGAGCACCAGTGGTGGAAGCACGAGGTGCTGGGCTACCGGCTGGCTCGGGTGCTGGGCATCACCGGGCGCGTCCCCCCGGCGGTGAGCCGCACGGTGCCCGCGTCGGTGATCGAGTCCTACGCCAACGACCGAGACCTCATCCGAGAGCGCGACGGCTCCATCCGCGGCGTGGCCATCTACTGGATGCCCGTGCTCCACCACTCGGGGCTCCACACCCCCGAGGCGCGCGACGAGTGGAGCCGCTGGATGTCCGCCCGCAACGACATCCCCACGGCCAGCCGGCGGCGCGCGTCGCAGATCGCGGGGCTCATCGCCTTCGACTACCTCCAAGGCAACTTCGACCGCTGGAACGCCGCCAACGTCCCGCTCGACGAGCACGGCGACCTGGTGTTTCGCGACAACAACCGGGGGTGGTTCCTTCAGAACCTGGTGCAGGTCGACCGCGGCGGCATCGACCACATCGAGCGCATCCCGGCCTCGCTGCTGCCGGGCATCGAGCGGGCGACCGCCGACGCGGTGCGGGCGGAGGTGCGCCGCGACGGGCTGCGCTTCCGTCGGCTTGAGACGGCGCGTTACTGGGCGGCGTATTCCGCGCGCCGCGAGGCCCTGCTCCGGCGCATCCGGGAGTCCATCGCGGAGCACGGCCGCGAGCGGGTGCTGTTGGACGAGTGACGGGGCGTTGGGCTATGTGCCCCGCGCCATGTCCACCGACGGAACCGACGGCCACACGCCGCGCCGAACCTTCGCGATCATCTCGCACCCCGACGCGGGCAAGACCACGCTCACCGAGAAGCTGCTGCTCTACGGGGGAGCCATCCACCTGGCCGGGGCGGTGCGCGCGAGCAAGGCCCGCCGCCACGCCACCTCCGACTGGATGGACCTGGAGAAGCAGCGCGGCATCTCCATCACGTCGAGCGTGATGCAGTTTCCGTATGCGGGGACGCGCTTCAACCTCCTCGACACGCCGGGCCACCAGGACTTCAGCGAGGACACCTACCGCACCCTCACCGCCGCCGACTGCGCGGTGATGCTCATCGACGTGGCGAAGGGCGTCGAGGCCCAGACGCGCAAGCTCTTCCAGGTGTGCCGCCTGCGCAACACGCCCATCGTCACCTTCATGAACAAGCTCGACCGGCCGGGGCAGGACCCCTTCGACCTCATGACCGAGGTCGAGCAGCTCCTGGGCATCCGGTGCGTCCCCATCACCTGGCCCATCGGGATGGGCCCCGACTTCAAGGGGGTGTTCGACCGCGAGACCAACCAGGTGCTGCTCTTCCAGCGCAACACCGACCACGGCGCCAGCATGTCCGAGCAGAAGACCATCTCGGCGGACGACCCGGCGCTCGAAGAGATCCTCGGGGAGTCGCTCTACAAGACCTTCAAGGACGAGTCCGAGCTGGTGGCCGGCGCGGGCGAGCACTTCGACGTCGAGCGCTTCGCGAAGGGCGAGATCACCCCGGTGTTCTGGGGGAGCGCGATGACCAACTTCGGGGTCGAACCCTTCCTGGAGAAGTTCCACCGCTTCGCGCCGCCTCCGGGGCCGCGAAGCTCCTCCAAGGGGCTGATCCACCCCGCGGACAAGCAGTTCTCGGCCTTCATCTTCAAGGTGCAGGCGAACATGGACAAGGCCCACCGCGACCGCGTGGCCTTCATGCGCGTCTGCTCGGGGAAGTTCACCAGCGGGATGTGGGTGCGCCACGCGAGGCTCGGCAAGGAGGTGCGGCTGTCACGGCCGCAGCAGTTCTTCGCCCAGGAGCGAAGCGCCGTGGACGAAGCCTGGCCGGGCGACGTGCTGGGCGTCTTCGACCCCGGGATGTTCCGCATCGGGGACACGCTTCACACCGGCGAGGGCTTCTTCTTCGACGCCGTGCCGCGCTTCTCCCCGGAGCACTTCGCCCGCCTCCGCGCCAAGGACCCCTCGCGCAGGAAGCAGTTCATCGCCGGGCTCTCCCAGCTCTCCGAGGAGGGCACCGTGCAGGTGTTCAACTCCCCGGGGCAGGAGCAGATCCCCGTGCTCGGCGTGGTGGGCCAGCTGCAGTTCGAGGTGCTCCAGCACCGGCTGGAGAACGAGTACAGCGTCGAGGTGATCCTCGAGCCGCTGCCCTACCAGCACGCCCGCTGGGTGCGAGGCGAGGGAGCCTCCATCGAGAACCTCGAGGACAAGGGCTACGGCGCCTGCGTGCTCGACCAGGACAAGCGCCTGGTGATCCTCTTCAAGAGCGACTGGGCCCTCAGCGTCGCCCAGCGCGACTATCCCAAGCTCACCTTCTCGGCCACCGCCAACTGGGAACACGACTGAGCCGTCGCTCAGCTTCTTTCCCGGTTTCGTAGCGGGTTGATTCCCTGACAGAAGCGCTGTCCGGCGTACGGACTCCGAGCATACCCTCCATTGCAGGAAGGAACGCTCGCCCATGCCACATCCCAAACCGCCATTTCTCCTCATGGCCCTCGCCCTGCTGGCGGTGGCCGGCTGTACCGGGAGCAGCGTCGTCGGGGGTCCACCCTCCCGTGACGCCGCCTCCGGGGACGTCACCATGGACGTTCCCGCGGACGTGCTGGTCTGCCCGGCGCCCCTCAACGCCTGCAACGACCGCTGCACCGACCCGCGGATGGACCGCGAGAACTGCGGCGCCTGCGGGCGCGCCTGCGCCTCGAGCGAGCTCTGTCAGAACGGCGCCTGCATCCCCAACTGCGCGGCCGGCGAGCGGCTCTGCGCGGGGGCGGCCGGCGACGCGGGCGCCGACGCGGGCGCGGCGCGCTGCACCTCCCTCCAGACCGACCGGATGAACTGCGGCGCCTGCGGCACCGTGTGCGGCACCGACCAGGTCTGCGCGGACGGGGTGTGCACCTTCATGTGCACCGGCACCACCACCGAGTGCAGCACCCCCGCGCCGATGGACGGCGGCACGCTGCGCTACTGCGCCGAGCTGATGACCGACCGGGCCAACTGCGGCGCCTGCGGCAACACCTGCCAGGAGGGCTACTCCTGCCAGGCGGGCCGCTGCCGCATCCGCTGCTCCGAGCTGCTGATGCCCTGCGCCACCCCGGGCTCCGACGCGGGCCCGATGGGCGGCGGCGAGGTCTGCGCCGACACCACCAACGACATCCACCACTGCGGCGCCTGCGGCAACGAGTGCCCCTTCGGGCAGTTCTGCGTCCGAGGAGCGTGCCAGACCACCTGCGGATCAGGCTTCACCAACTGCTCCAGCGTGTGCCGCGACCTGCAGACCGACCGCGCCGGGTGCGGCGCCTGCGGCAACGCGTGCAGCTCCGGCGAGGTGTGCACCGCGGGCCGCTGCGTCGTGTCGTGCGGCGGCGGGCTCTCGAGCTGCGACGGCGTCTGCCGCGACCTCACCAGCGACAGCAACCACTGCGGCGCCTGCGGCACCCGCTGCATGGCCGGCCAGGTGTGCTCCCGGGGGATGTGCCAGGTCTCCTGCGGCGCGGGCCTCAGCGAGTGCTCGGGCGTCTGCCGCGACCTCACCACCGACCTCGCCCACTGCGGCGCCTGCGGGGTGACCTGCGCCGCGGGCCAGGTGTGCTCCATGGGCATGTGCCAGGTGTCCTGCGTGGCGGGCACCACCAACTGCTCGGGCATCTGCCGCGAGCTCACCACCGACCTCAACCACTGCGGCGCCTGCGGCAACGCCTGCCCCTCGGGGACGGTCTGCTCGGCGGGGATGTGCCAGGTGTCGTGCCTCTCGGGGCTGACCAACTGCTCGGGCGTCTGCCGCGACGTCTCGAGCGACAACGCCAACTGCGGCGCCTGCGGCAACGCCTGCCCCTCAGGGACGGTCTGCTCCCGCGGCACCTGCACGGTGTCGTGCGGCGCCGGGCTCAACAACTGCGAAGGCGTCTGCCGAGACCCGCTGACGGACCTCGCCAACTGCGGCGCCTGCGGCCGCGCCTGCCCCTCGGGCCAGGTGTGTTCGGCGGGGGCGTGCACCGTCTCGTGCGTCACCGGTACGACCAACTGCGAGGGCGTCTGCCGCGACCTCACGGCCGACCGGCTCAACTGCGGCGCCTGCGGCACCGCCTGCCCGACGGGCCAGATCTGCTCGGCGGGCGCGTGCACCGTCTCCTGTCCCGCGGGCCAGGTCGACTGCGCCGGCACCTGCCGAGAGCTGGAGACCGACCGGCTCAACTGCGGCGCCTGCGGGGTGGTCTGCCCGTCGGGCCAGGTGTGCTCTCGCGGCGCCTGCACGGTGTCCTGCGTGGCGGGCACCACGAGCTGCTCGGGCACGTGCCGGGACCTCGACACGGACGTGAACAACTGCGGGGCGTGCGGCGTGGGCTGCGCCTCGGGCCAGGTGTGCTCCGCGGGCGTGTGCACGGTGTCGTGCGGCGCGGGCACCACCAACTGCTCGGGCGTGTGCCGCGACCTCGACACGGACAACAACCACTGCGGCGCCTGCGGCCGCGGCTGCGCCTCGGGGCAGGTGTGCTCCCGGGGGATGTGCCAGGTCTCCTGCGGCGCGGGCACCTCGAACTGCGCGGGCGTCTGCCGTGACCTCGATACCGACGTGAACAACTGCGGCGCCTGCGGGACGGCCTGCCCCTCGGGGACGGTCTGCTCGGTGGGCGTCTGCCAGGTGTCGTGCCTCGCGGGGCTCACCAACTGCGCGGGCGTCTGCCGCGACCTCGGGAGCGACAACTCCAACTGCGGCACCTGCGGCAGCTCGTGCCCCTCGGGGACGGTCTGCTCCCGCGGCACCTGCACCGTGTCGTGCGGCGCGGGCCTCACCAACTGCGGCGGCGTGTGCCGCGACCTGCAGACCGGGGTGAACGACTGCGGCGCCTGCGGTCGGGCGTGCGCCTCGGGGCAGGTGTGCTCGGCGGGCGTGTGCACCGTGTCGTGCGGCGCGGGCACCACCAACTGCTCGGGCGTCTGCCGGGAGCTCGCCACCGACCGCACCAACTGCGGCGCCTGCGGCCGGGCCTGCGCCTCGGGCCAGATCTGCGCAGGCGGCGCGTGCACCGTGTCGTGCCCGGCGGGTCAGGTCAACTGCTCCGGAACCTGCCGCGAGCTCGCCACCGACCGCCTCAACTGCGGCGCCTGCGGCCGCACGTGCCCTTCGGGTCAGGTGTGCTCCGCGGGGACGTGCACCGTCTCCTGCGGGTCGGGCACCACGAGCTGCTCGGGCGTCTGCCGAGACCTCACCAGCGACCTCTCCAACTGCGGCTCCTGCGGGCGCGCCTGCCCGTCGGGCCAGGTGTGCTCCGCGGGGACGTGCACCGTGTCGTGCGTGTCGGGCACCACCAACTGCTCGGGCGTCTGCCGCGACCTCGCGACGGACACCAACCACTGCGGCGCCTGCGGCCGCGCCTGCCCGTCGGGCCAGCTCTGCTCCGCTGGGACCTGCACGGTGTCGTGCGGAGCGGGCACCACCAACTGCTCGGGCATCTGCCGTGACCTGACCACCGACCTCAACCACTGCGGCGCCTGCGGCCGGGCGTGCGCCGCGGGCCAGGTGTGTTCCGCTGGCGTGTGCGCCGTCTCCTGCGCCGCGGGCACCACCAACTGCTCGGGCGTCTGCCGGGTGCTCACCACCGACAACGCCAACTGCGGCGCCTGCGGACGGGTGTGCCCGTCGGGCCAGACCTGCGCGGGCGGCGTCTGCGCCGTGTCGTGCGGCGGCGGCCAGACCAACTGCTCCGGCACCTGCCGCGACCTCACCACCGACCTCAACCACTGCGGCGCCTGCGGCCGCGCCTGCGCCTCGGGGCAGGTGTGCTCCGCGGGCGTCTGCTCCGTCTCCTGCGGAGCGGGCACCACCAACTGCTCGGGCGTCTGCCGAGACCTCGCCACCGACCGAGGCAACTGCGGCATCTGCGGCCGCGCCTGCGCCTCGGGCCAGGTGTGCTCCGCGGGGGCGTGCACCGTGTCGTGCGGAGCGGGCACCACCAACTGCTCGGGCGTCTGCCGGGTGCTCACCAGCGACAACAACAACTGCGGCGCCTGCGGCCGGGTCTGCCCCTCCGGCCAGGCCTGCCTGGCGGGCACCTGCACCGTGTCGTGCGCGGCGGGCACCACCAACTGCTCGGGCCTGTGCCGCGACCTCACCACCGACCTCAACCACTGCGGCGCCTGCGGCCGGGTCTGCCCGTCGGGCCAGGTGTGCACCGCGGGCGCCTGCGTGGTGTCGTGCGCCGCGGGGCAGACCAACTGCTCGGGCACCTGCCGCGACCTGACCAGCGACGAGCGCAACTGCGGCGCCTGCGCCCGCGTGTGCCCCTCCGGGCAGGTCTGCACCAACAGCGTGTGTACGGTGTCCTGCGCCTCGGGCACGACCAACTGCTCGGGCCTCTGCCGAGACCTTCAGACCGACAACAACAACTGCGGGGCGTGCGCTCGGGTCTGCCCTGCGGGCCAGCTCTGCTCGGCGGGCGTATGCAGCGTGTCCTGCGCCTCGGGCACCACCAACTGCTCGGGCGTCTGCCGCAACCTGCAGACCGACAACGCCAACTGCGGCACCTGCGGCCGGGTGTGCCCGTCCGGCCAGGCCTGCTCGGCGGGCGTGTGCATCGTGTCCTGCGCCGCGGGGCAGACCAACTGCTCTGGCGTGTGCCGAGACCTCACCACGGACAACAACAACTGCGGGCTGTGCGCTCGGGTGTGCGCGGCGGGCCAGCTCTGCTCGGCGGGCGTATGCAGCGTGTCCTGCGCCGCGGGCACTACCAACTGCTCGGGCGTGTGTCGCGCGCTCACCAGCGACAACAACAACTGCGGGGCGTGCGGGCGGGTGTGCCCGTCGGGGCAGTTCTGCTCGGCGGGCGTGTGCTCGGTCTCCTGCGCCTCGGGCACCACCAACTGCTCGGGCGTGTGCCGCGACCTCACCACCGACAACGCCAACTGCGGCGCCTGCGGCCGGGTCTGCGCGGCGGGGACGGTCTGCTCCGGGGGGACGTGCAACGTCTCCTGCGCGGCGGGCACCACCAACTGCTCGGGCGTGTGCCGTGACCTCAGCAGCGACAACAACAACTGCGGCGCCTGCGCGCGGGTGTGCGGCGCCGGGACCATCTGCTCCAGCGGCGTGTGCACCGTGTCGTGCGCGGCGGGGCAGACCAACTGCTCGGGCGTGTGCCGCAACCTGCTGACCGACAACGCCAACTGCGGCGTGTGCGGCCGCGCGTGCGCGGCGGGGACGGTCTGCTCGGGGGGGACGTGCAACGTCTCCTGCGCGGCGGGCACCACCAACTGCTCGGGCGTGTGCCGCAACCTCACCAGCGACAACGCCAACTGCGGCGCCTGCGCGCGGGTCTGCCCCTCCGGGCAGGTGTGCACCAACAGCGTCTGCACGGTGTCCTGCGGCTCAGGGCAGACCAACTGCTCGGGCGTGTGCCGTGACCTCACCAGCGACGAGAACAACTGCGCCGCCTGCGGGCGCGTGTGCCCGTCGGGCCAGGTCTGCCGGTCGAGCGCCTGCGTGGTGGCGTGCGGCGCCGGGCTCACCAACTGCTCGGGCGTGTGCCGCAACCTCAGCAGCGACAACACCAACTGCGGCGCCTGCGGCCGGGTGTGCGCGTCGGGCCAGGTGTGCTCGTCGGGCGTGTGCAGCGTGACCTGCGCGGCGGGCCAGACCAACTGCTCGGGCGTGTGCCGCGACCTCACCAGCGACAACGCCAACTGCGGCGCCTGCGGCCGGGCCTGCTCGGCGGGTCAGGCGTGCGCCGCGGGCACCTGCGTGGGCCAAGGGGCGCTGCGCTTCACGCTCACCTGGAACATCACCGGCGACATGGACCTTCACGTGCTGCCGCCCTGCGGCACGGAGATCTATTTCGGCCGCAGCAGCGCCTGCGGCGGCACTCTCGACGTGGACGACACCAGCCAGCGCGGCCCGGAGAACATCTACTGGCCGACGTCGTTCACCCCGGGCCGGTACTACGTGTGCCCCGAGGCGTACACCAGCGCCGTCGCCAACGCGACCTGGACCCTCGTGGTCATCCGCGGAGGCGTCGAGGTAGCCCGCCGCACGGGCGTCCGCGGGCGCACCGACGGCAGCGTCGTCTGCAGCGCGTCGTTCCCCGGGGTGGTCGCGCTCGACCTGTGAGGCGCTGACCGCCCTCCCCGCCCGCTCCCCTCGCTCCCTCCCTGAGCGCCCTTCGGTCGCGTTCTCTTGTGAAGTTCGACGACGGGCTTCATTGATCAGGGGATGTCGACGCTCGCGCAGCTCTCCCCCGGAACCCTCTTCGCCCATGACTTTCGAGTGGTCCGCCCGCTGGCCGACGGCGGCATGGGCTCGGTCTACGTGGTCGAGCAGCTAAGCACCGGCCGGGAGCGCGCCCTCAAGCTGATGCACCCGCAGTTCGTGGCCGACCCGAACAACCGCCGTCGCTTCGCCGACGAGGCGAGGGCGGGCTCTCGCATCGAGAGCGACCACGTGGTGGAGGTCATCGCCTCCGGGGTCGACGAGGCCTCTGGCGTGCCGTGGCTCGCGATGGAGCTGCTCCAGGGAGAGACCCTCTTCGAGCGCGTGGAGAAGCGGGGCGCGGCGCCTCCCTCGGAGGCCTACGAGATCCTCCGGCAGGTGTGCCACGCGCTCGGGGCGGCGCACCGCGCGGGCCTTGTGCACCGCGACGTGAAGCCCGAGAACATCTTCCTCGCGTCGACCCGCCGGGAGGGCGCGACGGTGATGGTGAAGGTTCTCGACTTCGGCATCGCCAAGGTCATCCAGGACGCCCGAGGCACCGCCACCGGCAGCATGGGCACGCCCCTCTGGATGGCCCCCGAGCAGAGCGACCCGCACGGCCAGATCGGGCCCCCGACGGACGTCTGGGCCATCGGCCTCGTGGCCTTCTACCTCCTCACCGGCCGCTCCTTCTGGACCACCGGGAGCCTCTCCGGAAGCTCCGTCGCCGCCATGATGCGGGAGATGCTCTTCGAGCCGATTCCCCCGGCGTCGGCGCGCGCGGCCCAGCTCGGCGTCGGCTCGCTCGTCCCCGCGGGCTTCGACCCGTGGTTCGCGAGGGCGGTGCAGCGCGAGGCCTCGGCGCGCTTCCCCGACGCCTCCGCCGCGGCGCAGTCCCTGGAGGTCGCCCTGCTGGGCGGCGGGCCTGCGCGCACGGTCCCCATCCCCGCGAGCGCGATCGGCGTCGCGCCCACCGTCGCGATGCCGGCCTTCCTCCCGCAGACCCTCAACGCCGGCGCGGTGCCCTCTCCCCCGCTGCAACCGTCGTATCTTGGCGTCTCCCCCTCGGCCGCGCCGGCGACGCCCGCCCGCCCCCGCTCCCGCGCCCCGTGGATCCTCGGCGCCGTCCTCCTCCTCGCCGCCGGCGGCGGCCTCGCGGCCCTGCTCGCCTCCCGCGACACCTCCCCCACCTCTCCCCCGACGCCCGTGACCCCGATCGCTCCCTCGGCCCCGGTCGTCGCTCCTCCCGCCTCCGCGGCCCCCGCTCCCGTCGTCGCGGCCCCCGTCCCCGCAGCTCCCTCGGCCCCTGTCACCCCCGCTCCCACGACGCCTCGACGGCCCCCGGCGGTCCGCCCCACGCCCACGCCCGCGCCGACTCCCACGCCGACGCCGACTCCCACGCCCGCGACGCCCGCGCCCACGCCCGACGTCCCTGCGCCTGTGACGCCGACGCCCACGCCCACGCCGACGCCGACGACGGACGTTCCTTCGCCCGCCGCGCCGACCGTCCCCGCGACGCCCCTCCCGCTGGATCAGCTCATCCGCCAGGGAACGCAGGTGGGTCGCGAGCGCCTCGCCCAGCAGCTCGAGCGCTACCTTGAGCAGAACCCCAACGCTCCCGACCGCGACGCGATCCGCCAGCGCATCGCCGCCCTCCGCGCGCCGCCCGGGAGACCGGCGAGGCCCGCGAGGCCCTGATCGTCGCGTAGGGGGTCTCTCACCCACTCCACTCCACTTCGCGCTCGCTCGCTCGCTTTGACCCTGGACCCTCCGCCGGGGGGTTGGGTTATCCTCCCGCCCCCACTCAAAAAACCATCGTCCAGGCGCCGTCGGGGAAGGAAGAGATCCCCCGACGATCCCTACTGCCTTCTGCGAGGATCACCGCCCGATGAGCACGCACGCCGATCACGAGGAAATTCTCCGCAACGCGCTGCAACTGGTGTCGCAGGACCCGACGAACGACGCGGGTTGGGAAGCCGCCGAGTCGAGCGCTCGCGCGCTGCAGCGCCCCGACGATGTGATCGAGCGCTACCGCGAGGCCCTTGAGCGCACCGACTCCCCGGGCATCGCCTCGAAGCTGGGCGAGCGGGCGCTGGCCTTCCTCGAGGAGTGGTCGGGCGACACGGCCGCGCGCGTGGCCGTGCTCGACGCGGTGCTGCGCGCCGACGCGAGCGACCAGTGGGCCTTCGAGCGCCTCACGATGCTCTACACCGTCGACGAGCGCTGGGGCGACCTGCTCTCCCTCTACGACCGCACCCTCGCGGCCACCCCCGAGGGGGACGTCTCGCGCCGCCGCGCGCTGCTGCTCGAGGCCTCCAACGTCGCCCGTGAATTCGCCGCGCAGCCCGAGCGCGCCGCGGGCTACCTGGAGGCCCTCTTCGCGCTCGACCCGACCGAGCCGCAGACCGCCCGCGCCCTCGAGCGGCTCTACGAGCGCCAGGGCCGCCACCGCGACCTCATCGGGCTCTGGTCCACCCGGCTCGCTCACCTCGACCCCGCCGCCGCGAGGGCCCAGCGCGCGCGCATCGCGGCCCTCTACCTCGACGCCCTCCACGACCCCGCCGGGGCGCTGCAGACCGCCACCGCGATGCTCGACGCCGGCGGCGACCGCGCCGACGCCTGGGCGGTGCTCGAGCGCCTCGGCAGCTCCGACGACCCCACCGTCAGCCGCCAGTCCCTGGCGATGCTCCGCACCCAGTACGACCAGGCGGGCCGCGTCGACGACGTGCTGCGGGTGCTGCACCGGGTGCTGGAGGTCTCCTCCCACGACGACGACTCGCCCACGCTGCGCGAACTCTCCGACCGGCTCCGGGGCCTCGGGCGCGAACCCGAGGCGATGCCCCACCTCGCCCGCCTGCTCGCGCTCTCGCCGCGCTCGGACGAGGCCCTCGACGAGCTCACCGCCGCCGCGGGCCGCACCGGCCGCCACGGCGTTCTGGTCGACGCCCTGATCGAGGCCGCCCGCTCCCTGGGCGCGGCCGGCGGCGAGGGCTCGCTCGAGCGCAGGCTGGCGCTGCTCATGCGCGCGGCCGAGGTGCGCGCCGCGGTGCTCGGCGACGCCCCCGGCGCGGTGGCCCTCTACCGTGAGGTGCTCGACGCCCCAGGGGCGCCGGCCCTGGTCGCGCTCGAGAGCGCCCGCCACCTCGAGGCGCTGCTCGCGGACTCCGACGACCGCGGCGCCAGGCTCGACGCCATGGAGCGCCTCGCGGGCCTCGAAGACACCACCGCCGCGCAGGTCGAGACCTGGGCGCGCGCGGCCGCGCTGGCGCAGTCCATCGGCGCCCACGAGCGCGCGGTGGCGGCCTGGCGGGCGAGGCTGCAGCTCGCGCCCGGCGACGCCGCGTCGCTCGACGCGCTGGCCTCGCTGCTGGAGGACGCACGGCGCTGGGACGAGCTCGTCGACGTGCTGCGCGCCCGCTCGGCGGCGGCCTCGGACGACGACGCGCGGAGGGGCGACCTCACGGCGGTCGCGAAGATCCAGGCCGACGAGCTGGGCCGCACCGACGACGCGATCGCGACGTGGCGCCAGGTGTGCGAGGCCTTCGGCGAAGACGTCGCCGTGGTCGACGCGCTCTCGCTTCTGCTGGCGCGCGCCGAGCGCTGGTCCGAGCTGCTGGAGCTGCTGGAGCGAGCGAGCGCCGCGGAGGCCGACCCGGCGCGCCGGGCGATGCTGAAGGCCCGGGCGGGCGACGTGTTCAGGGCGAGGGGCGACTCCCCCGAGGAGACCCTTGCGGCGTACCGCGCGGCGCTCGACGACGCCCCGGGGCAGCTCGACGCCCTCGCCGGGATGCGCGCCATGCTCGACCTCCCCTCCGCGCACGACGCGGCCACCGCGGCGCTCGACCGGGCGTATCGCCGCACCGGCGACTGGGGCGCCCTCGTCGACCTGGCCGAGCACCGGCTCGCCGCGACGGCCGAGGTCCCCGCGCGCCTCGAGGTGCTGCGAGAGTCCGCGGAGATCGCCGAGCAGCGCCAGGGCGACGCGCGCAAGGCGCTCACGCTGCTGGCCCGAGCGCTCCCGCTCTCGGCGAGCGCCGGCGTGGACGGCGCGGAGCTGGAGCCGGAGATCGAGCGCCTCGCGCAGGAGGTGGGCGAGTGGTCCATCGTGGCCGACGCCTACCGCGCCGCGAGCGCCGCGAGCCCGGAGGCGGCCTCGCACCGGCTGGCGCTGCGCCTCGGGGAGATCCTCGAAGGCACCCTCGACGACCGGGAGGGCGCCCTCGACGCCTTCGTCCGCGTGGCCCGCGCCGACCGCTCCAACCTCCGCGCCGCGACGGCGGCGGTGCGGGTGGGCGCGGCGTGCGGGCGCTGGGACGCCGCGGCCGAGGCCCTGGTCACCACCAGCGGCGCGCTCGGGCGCATCGACCCCGCGCTCTCCGACGCCTTCGACGCCGCCGTGGACGGCTGCGAAGACCCCGCCGCGAGCTGGACCCTCGCCCTGAGCGCCGCCGATGCGCAGATGCATACGGCGGTGCTCCCCGAACCCCTGAAGGCCGCGCTGCTCACCTGGGCGGCCTCGCGGCACCAGCGGGGCCGCGGCGACCTGGACGCGGCGGAGGCCTTCCTGGGCCGGGCGGTGGCGCTCGACAACGGCGACGTCGCGCGGCTGCAGCAGTACGCGGCGCTCCAGCGGCGCAGCCCCGGGCACGCGCTGGTGGAGACCCTGCGCTCGCTCGAGGTGGCGCTCGGCGACGTGCCCGAGTCCATCGGGGTGCTGCGCGAGGCCGCGGAGGTGGAGCTCGCCACCGGGGGCGACCGCGCCAGCGTCCTCGAGCTGCTCTCGGCCCTGAAGGACCGTAGCGCGGAGCACTGGAAGCGGGGCGACGAGTCCGCGCGGCCGCACGCCACCTGGGCGATGCGCACCCAGGTCGACCTCTACGCCGCGGGCGGCGAGCACCCCGAGGCGGTGGCGGTGCTCATCAAGGCCGCTGACGAGCTCCCGTTCTCCGTCGCGGAGTCGCGCGCGCTCCGGGCGGCGGCGGCGGAGCGCTCGGCCCGCGACCTCGGCGACACCGCCGGGGCGATCACGCTCTACGAGGCGCTCTACGGCGAGGCCCCCAACGACGCGCACATCATCGCCCGGCTGGCCGACCTCTACGACGCCGCGGCGATGCGGGTCGAGCTGCTCTCGCTCCGCAGGCACGAGCTCTCGCTCACCGACGACGCCTCGCGCCGCATGCAGCTCCGCATGGACATCGCCCGCAACCAGCGGGCGCTGGGCGACGACGACGGCGCGCTCGCTACCTACTCCGAGAACCTCGAGGAGGAGCCGGGCCACCCGGAGACCATCGCGGCGCTCACCGGGCTGCTCGACGTGAAGCGCGCCAGGGAGCTGCACGGCATCCTCGCGGCGCAGGCCTCGGCCCTCGACGCCGCCGGGGTCCCCGGGGCCGAGGCGCTCTGGATGTCCGCCGCCAGGGTGGCCGAGCGCGACCTCCACGACGACGTCGCGGCCATCGACGGCTACGGCCGCATCGCGGCGCGCGGCGACGACCCGGTGGCCCTCGACGGGCTCGCCCGGCTGCACCTCGCTCGCAACGAGCCGACGATCGCGGCGACCTACCTCGAGCGCCGGCTGGCCCGCGCCACCGGCGACGAGCGGCGGCCGGTGGTGGCGGCGCTCTCCCGGGTCTACGTAGCGAGCGGCGATCCGGAGCGGGCGCGCTCGGTGCTCGAGGCCCAGCTCGCGAGCGGCGGCGACGCGGGCGAGCTGCGCTCCCACCTCGCGGCGCTCTACCGCGAGTCGGGGCGCTGGGAGCCCCTGGCCGCGCTGCTCTCCGAGCCCTCGGACGGGCACGCACCCTCCTCGGCGGAGCTTCGCGAGGCCGCGGAGATCCTCCACCAGCGCCTCGACGCGCCGGAGCGCGCGGTGCCGGTGCTCGAGGCCGCCTCGGCGGCTTCGCCCGACGACCGCGGGCTGCGCATCGCGCTCGCCAACGCGCTGCGAGCCTCCGGCCGGCTCGACGAGGCGAGGGCCATCCTCGACGCGCTGCTCGAGGCCTACGGGCGGCAGCGCCCGCCGGAGCGCGCCCACGCCCACCACCAGCTCGCGCTCATCGCCCGCGCCCGGGGAGACCTCCCGGAGGCGCTCGCCCAGCTCGACCTCGCGTCGAGCATCGACATGGGCCACCCCGGGGTGTTCCGGCTGCTGGGCGAGCTCGCCCGCGAGGCCGGCCAGCTCGACCGGGCGGAGCGCGCCTTCCGAGCGCTGCTGCTCATCGTGCGCCGACAGACCGCCCCCTCCGACGACCTGCCGCGCCCGGCCGAGGTGCTGCTCGAGCTCTTCCGCATCGCCCGCGACCTCGGCCAGCACGACCGCGCCGCCGAGACCCTGGAGACCGCCTTCGAGGTCTCCTCCCGCTCGGACGCCGACGCGCTGCGCTTCGAGCAGGCGCTCCGCTCCATGGGCGAGCACGAGGTGCTCCTCCGGGCGCTGCGCTCGCGGCTGGAGCGGGAGCGCGAGCCCTCCGCCCGCGCCTCGGCCCTGGCCGACACCGCCGCCCTCCTCGACGAGCAGCTCGGCCGCCCGGCCGAGGCCCTCGACGCGCTGCTCGAGGCCCTGGCGCTGCGCCCCCTCGATGCGGGCCTGCATGACGCCGCGGCGCGCGTCGCCCGCGCCACCTCGCAGGTGCCTCGCTACGAGGCCACCCTGCGCTCGGCCCTCGACGCCGCCCGCGCCGGGTCCGACCCCTCCGCGGTGGGCACGCTGTCGCTGCGGCTGGCCTTCGCGCTGGCCCACGACCTCGGCGACCTGACCGGCGCCGTCGCGCTCTACCGCGAGGCCGCGGCGCAGGGCGACGACGAGATCCAGGTGGCGGCCTGGTGGGGCCTCGACCACGCGCTCGACGTGCTGGGCGACACCGCCGGGCGCATCGAGGTGCTGCGTATGCTCACGGCCTCCGAGGGCGACGCCGCCCGCGGGTCGGCCTGGAGCCTCGCCGCCCTGCTTCTCGCCTCCCAGGAGCCCGCCGACGTGGAGGAGGGCCTCACCTGGATCGCCTGGGTGCAGGAGCACGCCCCCGACCTCCCCCGCGCGGCGCAGCTCCTCCAGTCGGCGGCCTCGTCGTGGCCGGAGCGCACCTCGGTGCTCGACCTCTACGAGCGCGTGGCCCGCGAGGCCGACGACCGCGCCGCGCTGCTCGACGTGCTGGAGCGCCGCGCCGCCTCCCCGGAGGCCTCTTGGGAGACGCTTCACCAGGCCGTGGAGCTGGCGCTCGACCTGCAGCTCGACCCTCGCGCCGAGGCCCTGCTGCGCCGCGCGATCGCGATCGGCGAGGAGCGCGACGAGGCGCGCGAGGCGACCTGGGCGATGGTGGCGCTGGCGCGGCTGCGGGAGGCCGCGGGCGACCCGGCGGAGGCCGTGCGATGGCTGCGCTCGGCGGCGGCGCAGTCCGAGGAGGACGAGGCGATGCACCTGGAGCTGCGCGTGGCGGCGCTGGCGGCCGGTCCGCTCGACGACCTGCGGCTCGCGGCGAGCACCTATGAGGCGTTGCATGCGCGCGACCCGGGCAACCGCGCCGTGTGGGAGCCGCTGCTGATCGTGTATCGTCGGCTCGGGGACGAAGGTCGGCTGGAGGCCCTCATCGAGGAGTCGGTCTCGAACGTCTTCGACCCGGCGGACCGCAAGCACCTGCGGATGGAGCGCGCCCGCATCCTGCTGGCGCGGCCCGGCGGCGAGGAGGCGGCGATGGAGTCGCTGCGGTCGCTGCTCGACGAGGACCCTGACGACACCGCGGCCACGACGCTGCTGGCCGACCTCTACGAGCGCGCCGGGCGCCACGAGGACCTGGCCGAGCTGCTCTTCGCGCGCTTCGACAGCGCCCGGGAGCGCTCGGACGCGGAGGGCGCCCGGGTGCTGGGCCTGCGCCTCGCGGGGCTGCTGGCCCCGACGCGGCGAGACCGCGCGGTGGACGTGATGCGCAGCGCGCTGGAGGTGCTGCCCGACGACGCCGAGCTGCTGGCGACGGCGCACGGGCTGATGACGGCGGACGATCCGGCGGAGGAGCGCGCGGCGGTGCTGGAGCGGCTGCTTTCCAAGCGCTCGGGCGCGGAGGCGGCGGCGCTGGCGATGCAGCTGGCGCAGCTCCGGGAGCAGACGGGCGACGCGGAGGGCATCGAGCGCGCGCTCGAGGCGGGCTTCGCGGCGACGCCGGGGGACGAGGTGATCCGAGGGCACCTTGAGGCGCGCTACGCGGCGCGGGGGGACCACGCGGCCCTCGCGTCGGTGCGCGAGCGGTACGGCCGACAGCTCGGGGACGCCGGGCAGCGAGCTGCGGCGCTGCGCGAGGCGGCGGCGATGTACCGCGACGCGCTGGGCGACCCGGCGAGGGCCGCGGCGCTCCTGGGCGACGCGAGGGCGGACGCCCCGGAGGACCTCGGGCTGCTGGCGGAGTACGCGCGCACGCTGACGGCGGCGGGCGACGGCGCGGCTGCGATCGCGGCGGTGGGCGAGGCGCTGGAGCGCGGCGTCGGAGGCGACCCGATGGTGGCCCCGCTGCTGCGGCTGAGGGCCGAGCTGCGCGGCGCGGCGGGCGACGGCGACGGGGCGGTGGAAGACCTGGAGGCGGCCTACCTGAGGGTGGGCGACGTGCTGGCCGGGGAGTTCGCGGCGGCGCTCGACCGGCGGCGGATGCGGGCGCTTGCGGACGGCGACACCGCGGCGGCGAGGGCCTCGCTGCTGCGGCTGACGGAGGTGCTGCCGCGCATCGGGCGCGTCGCCGAGGGGACGACCCTGCTGGCGGAGTGGGTGACCGGGCAGCCCGACGACCTGGAGGCGCTGCGGCGGCTCGCGGCGCTGCACGCCGAGGCGGGGCGCTGGGACGACGCGGCGGCGGGCTACCACCGGCTGGTGGCGCTCGAGCAGGGCGAGGCGAGGGCCGACGCGGCGGTGCGGCTGGCGGACGCGTGCGCTGCGGCGGGCCGGCCGACGGACGCGCGCGAGGGGCTGCAGCGGGCCTACGGCGCCGACCTGGGCAACACGGTGCTGCGCGACCGGCTGCGGCAGCTCTACGAGGCCATGGGGCTCTTCCACGAGGCCGCCAAGCTCTGGACCGACGCGGCCGAGCGGAGCGCCGACGCGGGCGAGCGCTTCGACGGCTTCCGCAAGGCCGGCGAGGTGCTGCTCGACAACGCGGCGGAGCCCGCGCTGGCCATCGAGCCGCTGGAGCGGGCCCACGCGCTGCGCCCCGGCGACCACGACGTGACGGTGCTCCTCGTCGATGCATACACGGCGTCGCAGCGGCTCGAGGACGCCTCCGGGCTCCTCAACACCGCCATCGCCGCGCACAAGAACCGCCGCTCGAAGGAGCTCGCGATGCTCCAGCACCGCATGGGCCGCCTGGCCTACGCGGCGGGCGACCACGCGGTGGAGATGGCGTGGCTCAACGCCGCGCTCGACACCGATCCGCAGAACGGCCAGGTGGCCGCCGAGCTGGCCGACGTCGCGATGGAGCAGGCCAACTTCGACATCGCCCAGAAGGCCCTGCGCGCCATCGCCCTGATGAAGAACCCCGCGCCCATGAGCCGCGCGATGGCCTTCCTCCGCCAGGGCGTCATCGCCCGCAGCCAGGGCGACGCCAAGAAGGCCGTCTTCCTCGCCCGCAAGGCCCTCTCCGAGGACGCCAACCTGGAGGAGGCCCGCGCCTTCCTCCGCGAGATCGGCGCCGAGTAGTCCCTCCCTCCCTACCGCCTCCCGGCGGTCACCTTCCAGAGCAGGTTCTCCGCGGTCACGGCGACGCCCTCCCGGCGCAGCGCCGAGGCCGCGTCGAGCCACTGCCTCGCCACCTCCGCCAGCTCTGCCCCGCTCAGCAGCCGCAGCTCCACCGCGTTCAGCAGCTCCAGCACCCGGTTGGCGTCCACCAGCAGGTGGTGCCGCCTCGGGTCGAAGCCCTGGCTCGCCGCCTTCATCAGCGGGTCCTCCGCGGCCTCGTCGAGCTCGTCCGCCGCGTCCGGCGGCGCCTCTCGCGAGGGCTCCCCCGGGGCCTCGTCCTCCCCTCCCCGCAGCCACTCCACCGAGACCCCGAGGGCCCCCGAGAGGGCGTCCTGGGTGGGCTGCATCAAGCCCCGGATGCGCCCGTTCTCCAGCCGCGAGATGGCCTCCTGCGAGAGCCCGCTGCGCGTGGCCAGGTCAGCCTGCGTCAGCCCCAGCGAGAGGCGCCGCTCCTTCACCCTCGCGCCCTCGATGCCCCCGGAGGCCTTCGCCGTCGCCGCCTTCACCATGCGCCGACGCTGCATGATCGAGATGCATCACGCAACGGCGGCGCTCCTCGCCCTGGTGCGCGCCCAGGTCCTGAGGGCGTCGATGTCCTCGGCCATGGTGGTCGACAGGGGCACCGTCTCCCTCGCGGCGGCGAGCACGTCGTCGGTGGTCACCTCGCGCTCGGCCGAGAAGGCCGCGTACATCGCCGACACCAGCGCGAGCTCGACCTCCGCGCCGTTGAAGCCCTGCGTCGCGCCCGCCACCGCGCCGAGGTCGAAGCGGCCCGGGTCCCTGTGCCGCTTGGCGAGGTGGATCGCGAAGATCGCCTCGCGCTCCGCCGGGGTCGGCAGGTCGACGAAGAAGATCTCGTCGAAGCGCCCCTTGCGCAGCAGCTCTGGCGGTAGCTCGGCGATGCGGTTGGCCGTGGCCACCACGAAGACCGGTCGCTTGCGCTCCTGCATCCAGGTGAGGAAGGTCGAGAACACCCGCAGCGACGCGCCGCCGTCGGCGTTGCCCGACCCGGTGGTGCCGCCGAAGCCCTTCTCGACCTCGTCGATCCAGAGCACCACCGGCGCGAGGCTCTCGGCCATGGCGAGGGCCTTTCGCATGTTGGCCTCGCTCCCTCCCACGTAGGGGCTGAACACGCTCCCGATGTCGAGGCGCAGCAGCGGCAGCCGCCAGTGCGCCGCGATGGCCTTGGCCGTCAGGCTCTTGCCGCATCCCTGCACGCCCAGCAGCAGCAGCCCCCTCGGCTGCGGCAGCCCGAAGGCCCTCGCCCGCTCCCCGAAGGCGCTGGTGCGCGAGGCGAGCCACTGCTTCAGCCCGTCGATGCCCCCGACGGTGGAGAGCGACTCGTCGTGCTCGAAGAACTCCAGCACCCCGGTGCGCCGCACCACCTGCTTCTTCTCGTCGAGGATGAGCGGGATGTCGTCGAGGCCGAAGCGCATGTCGCGCACCGCCGCCCGGGAGAAGGCCTGGATGGCCTGCGACTCGGTGAGCCCTCGCGCCGCGTGAACCGCGCGCTCTGGGAAGGTCGGGTCGGGGTCGACGGCGACCCGGCCCACCGAGCGCAGCGACTCGATGAACGAGCGGAGGAGCGCGGCCAGCTCGGCCTCGTCCGGCGGCGGAACTTCGATGACGGTCAGGTCGCGAGACAGCTCATCGGGAACCTTCGCCGCGCCCGACACCAGCACCAGGGTCTTGAAGGCCCGGCGGGCGTGGCCCACCACGTCGCGCAGCTTGCGGACGATCACCGGATCATCGAGGAAGGGGTGCAGGTCGTGCATCACGAAGAGCGCCCGCTCGGGGTGGTTCATGACGTAGTCGAGGGCCTTGTCGGGCGTGCGGGCCATGGTCGCGGGCGTCGCGTCGGGGAGGCCGCGAGGGCTCGCCGTGCGGTCGAAGACGAAGCGCGCGTCGTCGAAGCCCGAGGTGCAGGTCCATGAGAGCAGCGGGCGGTTGAACTCCGAGGCCAGCGTGCCGAGCATGCGCGACACGCGGTCCTCCTCGTCGGTGACGAGCCAGAGGGCGGGGTAGCGCGCCCGGATGTAGACGCGCAGCTCGTCGCGGAGGTGGTCGAGGGACACGGCCCGATGGTACCGCCTCTGCCCGGCGGGGCTCACCTTGACGGACCTCGGGACGTAGCCCATCCATCGGCGCCAGGCTTCCGCCCGATGATCCCCACCACCCCGGCGCCCTCCCGAGACCGCTGCCTCTGCCCTCGCTGCAAGGACTGGGTGCGGCCTGTGCGCCCCCACTGGAAGTGGCGCGCGGCGGAGGTGACCTTCTGGCTCTCCTGCCCGGTGGCGCTGATGGCGCTCAAGGGCTTCGGGGTCATCGCGATGCCCTTCCTGCTGCTCTTCGCAGGGGGCCTGGCCGGGCCGCTGCGAGGCCTCGCCGGGGAAGAGCCTCGCTGCCCCGTCTGCCGCGTCTACCTCACCGAGGCGCTCAAGCGCCCTTAGGCCGTCGACGCCCCTCGCGCGCTGATCACGACGCCTGGCGGAAGGCCGTGAGGTCGACGCGCAGCCGGATGGTGTTGGAGACCTTCAGCCGGAGCGGAGGGAAGATCGAGACGTTGTAGTCCGAGAGGCGCACGCTGAACTCCGACTGCACCCGGAGCATGTCCGAGTTGACGCCGAACTGGGCCATGTCGGCGTGCTCCGCGGTCAGCGGAACGAGGCGGACGGTGACGGGCACGGTGACGTCGCGGGTGACGCCGTGGAGCGTGAGGCGCCCGGTGACCCGACCGCTGACGGCCCGGCCGGGGGCGAGCGGCGCGGCGAGCGTCGTCGTCACCAGCTGAAACGAGATGTTGGGGTTGTGCTCGGCGTCGAACCAGTTGGCCCCGCGCAGGTGCTCGTCGCGCATGTCATTGCCCGTGCGCAGCGACGCGGTCGGGATGGACACGGTGCCGGTGAGCCCGCGGCTCGGGTTGGCGAGGTCGACGGAGAGGTTGCCCGTGGTGGCCGTGGAGACCCCGTCGACGGTCTCGATCGGCGCGTCGGAGGTGAAGGCCACCCGGGAGATGCCCGAGGGGCGGAGCTCGAAGCGCTGAACCCCCGTGAGCGGAGCGCGGGCGGGCTGCTGCGCGGGGGGCGGGGGCGGGGCGTTCTGCGCGCTGGCGAGCGGCGCGGCGAGCGAGGCGGCGAGAAGGATCGAGAGGGCCGTGAGGTGCCTGTTCATGGTGCGATGACTCCGTGCGGATGCGTGTGGTTTGCGTGAGGCATGGCGCGCCCTGCGAGGCGCCCTCATGGAGGGCGATCGGTGTGCGCTCATGCCGCCGTCGTCGCGCCTGCGATCGGCGCTGGGGCCTTCGATGGCGCGACGGACGAGGGGCACTGTAGTCGTTGCTGAAGCGCGCACCATCCCCAGCGCTGGCAACCCAAGGTTGCAGATCTCGCAACTCTTCCCAGGGCCGCGGGTCGCCCGGAGCCGCCTCCGCGCGTAGTCTCCGTCACGATGAGCCCGTCGACGCTCTGTGACCTCCGCCGGACTCTCTCTGGCGCGCTCTCGCTGCTCTCGCTGCTCGCGCTGCTCGCTCCCGCGACGGCCTCGGCCCAGCGGCTCCGGCGGGCCTCAGACGCTGTGCACACCGGCTCCTCCGACCGGGACCGCAGGCGCCAAGAGCCCTCCGGCGACTCCCCCCGCTCGCCCTCGTCGTCGTCGTCCGGCGGGGAGAGATCCCGCTGGCTGCGCCCCAGGTACTTCCTCCCCTATCCCTACGCCTGGGGCTACCAGGGCTACGCCACGCCGCAGGCCGACTTCCAGCGCAGCCCTCGAAGCGTCGCGGTGGTGGCCAGCCTCGACGGCGGCATCGCCCTGTCGTCCATCGCGCGCGGCGGCGTGGCGCTGCGGGTGCTCGGCGCGGGGCTGGAGTTCGAGCTCCGTTACACCGCCTACGCCGAGCCCACCCCCGAGGGGACGCTCTGGGTCGGCCTCGGCCGATACCGCGGCGGCGTGGCCCTCGCCGACAGCGCCGAGGCGAGGGTGCGCGTCTTCGGCGGTCTGCTCCACTGGATCGACGACGCAGGCAGCGAGTTCGGCGGCGAGGCGGGCGTCGGCCTCGACGTCTTCCCGGATGACCCGTGGGTGCTCTCCTTCGACCTCTCGGGCGGCGTCGTGGGCAGGGCCGCGCTGGTCAGCCTGCGAGGCACCGTGGGCTACCTCGTGGGGCCGGTGGAATTCCAGCTCGGGTGGCAGCACGAGTCGGTGATCCCGACGGTGAGCGGCGATGGCGTCGACCTCAGCGGACCGCTCGCGGGCGTCCGGCTGTGGCGGTAGTCGGTTATGCTCCGCCTCCCCCCGCCGTGACCTCCGCCCCCTGCCCCCGCTGCGCGACCGCCCGTCCCTCCGACGACGCGCGGTTCTGCGCGCGCTGCGGCCAGCGCTTCGACGAGTCCGACGCCGCCGACCCGCTGCTGGGCTCGGTGCTCCTCGGCCGCTACCGCGTCACGCTGAAGCTCGGCGAGGGCAGCATGGGGCGCGTCTACCTGGGCGAGCAGCGGGTGGGCGAGGGCGTGCGCCGAGTGGCCATCAAGGTGCTGGCGGCGTCGCGGGGCAACGACGAGTACATCGTCCAGAGGTTTCGCCGGGAGGCCACCACGCTGGCCTCGCTGGAGCACCCCAACATCGTCCGGCTCTTCGACTACGGCGAGGAGGACGGGCGCTTCGTCTCGGTGATGGAGTTCGTCCCGGGGGAGAGCCTCGCGTCGAGGGTGCTGCGCGGGCGCCTCGACCCCGAGCTCGCGCTCGACCTGGCCGCGCAGATGGCCAGCGCCCTGGAGGCCGCGCACCGGCACGGCGTGGTGCACCGTGACCTGAAGCCCGAGAACGTGCTGCTCTCGCCGCGCGACCCGACGCCGCTCATCAAGGTGGTGGACTTCGGCATCGCCCGGCGGCCGCCCGCGCACGCCAACGAGAAGCCCCTCACCAGCTTCGGCACCGTGCTCGGGACCCCTGCCTTCATGTGCCCCGAGCAGCTTCGGGGAGAGCCCGTGGACGCCCGCGCGGACGTCTACGCCCTCGGGCTGCTCACCTACCTGATGCTGGCCGGCACCCTCCCTTGGCCCGCCCGCTCGCTCGCCGAGTGGACCGACGCGCACCTCAACCAGCCCCCCACGCCGCTGCGGCGGCAGCCCGGCTGCGAGGCGCTCTCCCCGGCCATCGAGGCCGCCATCGCGCACTCCCTGGAGAAGGACTCGGCCCGCCGTACCGCCTCGGCGAGGGCCTTCCTCTCGGAGCTTCGCGGGGAGACGGAGGTCGCGGCCCCCGGGAGCGCTCCGGTCGGGGCCATCGCCACCGTGAGCATCGCGACCGTGCCCGCGCCGCCGGGGGCCTACGCGACCTACGCCCCCGTGCGCCGTCGGAGGCGGGTGCTGCCCTGGGCGCTCGGCATCGCGGCGGTGGGGCTCGCCGGGGGCTTCGCGCTGGTGACCCTGGCCCTGAGGGGGAGCGCGGGGGACGGCTCGGCGCTCCCCGACGCGGCCCCGCAGGCCGCGGCGCCGGTGGCCACGACGACGACCCCGGCGCCGATGGAAGACCCGGTGGCGCGCTCGTCGAGCGAGGCCCAGGCGGCGGCGAGGGCCGCGGTGCAGGAGGGCCTTCGAAAGGCGCGGGCGAGAGAGCTGGAGCCTGCCATCGAGGCGCTGCTTCGGGCGAGGCGGCCGTCGGTGCTCCCGAGCGCGGAGGTTGACCCGCTGAGGGAGGCTGTGGACGAGCTCGGGGCGGCGGAGATGCGACGACTCATACGGGCGGGGGACTGCGCGAAGGCGCGGGCGCTCAACGCCCGGCTGCATCGGGCCGGGGCCGCGGGGGGGGCGCAGGGCCGGCTCGACCGCAGCACGTGTGCTCGGCGCTGACGGGGTCTATGCTGCGCCGAGGCGGCGAATGGTGATGTGCGGCAACCCGAACGACCCCCTGGGAATCCGATGAGCGAGTCCAGTCATAGGAGCAACGGCGCCCTGAGCGCGGCGGAGCGCGACGCGCTGCAGGTGATGTTCGAGCGCCTCTCGGGCAGCTACTACGAGGTGCTTGGCGTGGCGCGCGACTGCGACCGGGCGGCGCTGCGCGGGGCCTACTTCGACCAGCTCGAGCGCTTCAGCAGCGAGCGCTTCGAGGGGCGCGACCTCGGCGGCTACGCGCTTCACATCGAAGCCATCGCGAGGGAGATCAACATGGCCTTCGCGGTGCTCGGCGAGCCCGACCGGCGGGCCCGCTACGATCGGCGCCTCGCGCTCTCGTCCGACCTCCGCGGGGTCGACGAGGTGGTGCGCGACACCCGCACCCCGATGCCCGTGACCCAGCGCAGCAACCCCAAGACGCCGCCGCCCATGTACGGCCGTGACGTGCGCACCTCGCCGGTGCAGGGGCGCGACGTGCCCAACCCCCCGCCCGCGATCGCCCGCGACGCGCGCACCCCGATGCCGGTGATGGCGCGCCACGCCCCGCCGGTCTCCCCGTCGGTGCAGTCGCCCCCGCCGCCGCGCTCGGTCGTCCCCCCGGCGCCAGACCAGCCGCCGCCCGCCCGCCGCCCCTCTCAGCCGCCGCCCGCGCGCTCCCCGTCGCTCACGCCGCCCCCCTCGGGAGGCGGGGCGCTCCCCTCGGGCATGGCGCTCGAATCCCTCGGTCGGCTCCGCGCGGAGAACCGCTCCCGCGAAGTGCAGCGCAGCCTCGAAGACCTCGAGGCGCTCATCGAGAAGGCCGCCCGCAACGACGACCACGCGGAGATCGTCAGGCTGCTGCGCCACGCCATCACCATCAGGCCCGACGAGGCGAGCTGGCGGTCGCGCCTCGCCCGCGCGGAGGAGACCCTGCAGGACTTCGAGGTGCAGCGCCTCGCCAACGCCGCGCGCAACGCCGAGAAGGTGCAGCGCTGGGACAGCGCGGGCGAGCTGTGGGCGAAGATCGCCGACCTGCGCCCCGCCGACGCCCAGGCCGCCCTTCACGCCGCGCAGGCGATCTGCGAGGCCGCCCAGGACTTCGCCCGCGCCGCAGAGTACGCCAAGCGCGCCTCGCGCCTCGCGCCCGACATGATCGCGGCGCATATCTGCCTCACCCGGGTGTTCTTCAAGGCCGGGCGCACCGCGAGCGCGCGCAGCGCCCTGGAGCAGGCCGCGAAGCTCGATCCCCGCAACGCCGACGTGGTCGCCCTCGGCCAGAAGCTCCGCGGGTGAGTCACGGTCTTTGACCGCCCGGGGCGATCCGCGATACCCCCTCCGACAGTGATGATGCTCCGCGCGTGTTGGCTGATGGTGATGGCGGTGGGCGCGCTGGCGTCGTGCGATCCGACGCCGGTGCCGGTGGCGGCCTCGGGCGCGGCGAGCTCCTCGGGAGGCGACGAGACCGCCCGGCCCAGGCGAGCCGCCAACGACCCTGCCGAGCTGGTGCAGGCCGGGCGAGAGCGCTTCGCCATCGCCTGCGCGGGCTGTCACAGCGCCGACGCCGAGGGCGGCTCGCTCGACGGCCGCGACGTCACCAGCGAGCGCCTGGAGGCCGCGCTCCACGCGGGCTCGGACGATGGTGGGTTGATCCCCGCGGTGGCCCCGGCCGACCTGCAGGCCGAGCACCTCCCCGCGCTGCGCGCCTACCTCCGCTCGGTGGGCGCGCTTCGCGTGGAGTGAGTTTCTAGCGTCCCCGCAGCGCGGAGAGCACCTCGCCCGCGGCGCGGAGCCCGGAGAGGGCGCCGCCCTCCATGAAGCCCTGCCACTCGTAGAACGAGCTGGTGTGCTCGCCGGCGAAGAAGAGGTTGCCCACGGGCTTCGCCTCGTTGTCGGCGATGGTGGTGAAATAGCCGGTGTGGTTCGCCGAGTAGCTCCCGAGGGAGTTGGGGTTGCGCGGCCACGCCTCCATGTGGGCCACGACGTTGCCGCGCGCGTCGCGGCGGGCGGCGGCCGTGGCGCCGGGGAAGAGCCGCTCGTAGTCGGCGAGGAAGAGCGAGGCCTCGGCCTGGGTGCGCGCCGGGTCCATGCGCGCCCCGAGCGCGCCGCCGGTGTAGTCGGTGATGACGCCCGCGGTGGAGCTCGCCCGCGAGGGGTTGGTCTCCCAGCAGCTCTGGAGGTTGGCGAGGTCGGAGTAGGCCGCGCCGTTGTTGCCCTGCGCCGCCCACGGGCGCGACGTGAAGCCCACCATCAGCTTGGTGTTGGTGCCGTAGCGAAACTCCCGGATGGACCGCGTCTTCCACGCGGGGAGCGAGAGGCTCGGGTGCAGCTCGACGCCGCGGAGCACCGAGAAGGGAACGGTGATCACGGCGGCGTCGTGGGTGCTCACCACGGTGCGCGAGCCGACGCGGAAGGTGAGCTCGACGAGGCCCGCGGCGGTGCGGGCGATGCGCACCAGGCGGTGGCCGAGCGTCGCCGGGCGGCTGAGGGTCGAGTGAAGCCCGCGCACGATGCCCTCGTTGCCGGAGACGACGTGGAAGCGCTCGTCGCTGAAGATGCCGTAGGGCACGAAGCGGCTGCGGCGGTCGGCGTGGATGAAGTTCAGAAACGCGAGGCAGCTCTGCTCCTCGATGGGGATGCCGTACTCGATGTCGTAGGTCTGATCGATGACCTGGCGGAGGAGCGGGCCCGCGCCGCGGGTGTCGAGGTACTCCGCGAGGGACATCCGATCGAGCGCGGCCTCCGCGGAGGTGAAGGAGTCCGCCGTGGGCTCGCCGATGGTGCGGAGGTCGTCGTGCATGCGGGGCACGAAGGCCCGGTACTCGTCGACCACCGCGGACTCCGGGTGGAGCGCTCCGTCGAAGTGGTAGAAGACCTCGCCGGGGAGACCCGCGAGGCTCTCCAGCTCCAGGTTGAACTCCCTCGCCCAGCCCCGCATCGTCTGGTGGGCCGTGTCGATGAGCTCTCCGCCGCGCTCGATCACCTGCCCCGGGAAGCGGTCGGACATCGACCAGATGCGCCCTCCCACCCGGTCGGAGGCTTCATAGAGGGAGACCGTGACGCCCGAGCGTTCGAGCTCTCTCGCGCAGCCGAGACCCGCGACCCCGGCGCCCACCACGGCGACGTTGCCCCTCGTGACGCGCACGCTGCCGAAGGCATGGCCGACGCCCTCTCCCGGCGCGCAGCCCTGGGCCCCGAGCGCCGCGGCCGCGCCCACCGACCCGAGCAGCAGCTCGCGCCTGCCGAGGTGCGCCCGACGGTCGTGGTCGACCGCCGCCTCCACGCCCTCCCTCGTGGGGAGCCCCTCCCGATCACAGAACGTCGCGATGCGGATCGTTCGAACCAGCGAATCCATCAAGCGGCTGCGCGCCATCGTGGTCTTCCTCCTCTTGAGAGCCGTCCCGAGGCGATCATTAACCGCATCGGCCGCGGACTTCGACCCCCACCCTGACGTTCTCCCCGGCGCCCCAGCGGCCTCTCCCCGATACGGCGGCACGCGCCCTGCTGACATCGCCCATCCATGAGCAGGCTCACCGGCTGGAGGCGCGTCGCCAACGCCCTCTGGCGCGCCCCCCGCGACCCGCAGATCTACGGCCTCCTGGAGATCGACGCGGCGGCGCTGCTGCGCTTCGAGGAGCAGGCGCGCGCCGCGGGCCACCACGTCACCCCCACGCACATCGTCGGTCGGGCGCTGGGCCATGTGCTGAAGGAGGTTCCTGACCTCAACGTGAGGCTTCAGGGGGGCGAGGCGATCGCGCGCTCCACCGTCGACGTGTTCTTCATCACCGCGGTGCACGGTGGCCATGACCTCTCCGGGGTGAAGGTGGTGGATGTCCCGTCGAAGCCCGCGGTGGCGATCGCGGCGGAGCTCGACCGGCGGGCGAGCGAGATGAAGGCCGGCCGCGACGCCGAGTTCGCCAGAAGCAAGCGGCTGATGGACCTCCTGCCGATGCCGCTCCTCCGGGTCGCGGTGCGGCTCACGGCCTTCGCCACCAACGACCTTCAGCTCGACCTCGCTCCCCTCGGGCTGCACCCCAGCCCCTTCGGCAGCGCCATGATCACCAGCGTCGGGATGTTCGGCATCCCCCAGGGCTTCGCGCCCCTCACCTGGATGTACGACGTCCCGATCCTGGTGCTGGTGGGCGAGATCGGCGAGCGGCCCGTCGCGGTCGAAGGTCGGGTGGAGGTGCGGCGCGTGCTGCCGCTCTCGGTGAGCATCGACCACCGCTACGTCGACGGCTGGCACCTCTCGCACGCCATGCGCGCCTTCCATGCCTACCTCGCCGCGCCGGAGCGCTTCGAGCCGCCCTTCTCGTAGGCCCCCCTCTACCCGCAGCGGGCGTAGGCCGCGGCGCACGCCTCGCGGCTCGGGTAGAGCTGCTCGCAGTTGCCGAGGCAGTGGCAGTTGGCGCTCGAGACACACGCGCGGCCGTCCCAGTAGTAGCCGAGGATGCAGCGGCAGATCGCGGGGTCGAGCACCAGCGAGGCGGGCGCGCAGCCGGTCACGGTGCCGCCCTGCGCCTGGCCGCAGGTGACGCTGGCGTCCGTAGGCGGCGGAGGAGGGCACGCCCCGGTGCAGAGGGGCTGACCCTCGTTGTTGCAGAAGCAGGACACCGGGCTGCCGTCGGGGCAGCGCCCGACCACGCATGAAGTGCCGCGAGCGCACAGGCCGAAGCCAGGCAGGTTGCAGCCCTCGGGCGCATCACCCGGGACATCGGTGCCCGCGTCCTCGCCCAGGTCGGTGCTGGGGACATCGGCGCCCAGGTCGGTCGGGACGTCGGCGCCCAGGTCGGTGCCGGGGACGTCCGTGACCGGGGGGGTGGAGGGCGTGTCGGAGCAGCCAGGGCCGACCGTGGCGAGGGTGGCGCAGGCGAGCGCAATCAGGCGGGCGTGAGGGTTCATCTGTAGGGAGGGCCTTGAGCAGCCGCCGTGCCCGACGCTGCATCGAAGGCGCCGTGCGGGCCGCGGGCGCACCGATCGCGCGGCGACGAACGTCGTGCGCGACCGTAGTGCCCTGGAGTTCGGAGTAGGAGCGCGAGGCCTTCAGCGGGGAGTCCCCGGTACGACCGCGAGGCTGGCGGCGAGCGCTTCCCCGGTACGACCGCGAGGCCGACGACGAGGAGTCCCCGGTACGAGCGCGAGGCTGGCGGCGAGCGCTTCCCCGGTACGACCGCGAGGCCGTCAGCGACCAGAGCCAGACCGCGACCGTGAGGGAGCGGGTGCGACCTACCACGCTGCCAGCGCGGAATTCTGAAGCCGCCTCTGCCCGGAGACCGACCACGCGTCCAGACGACGACTGGCAGCGTGGTAGGTCGCCCCCCCGCCCTTACGGGCTGGGGTCTGGCTCGGGTCGCTGACGACCTCGCGGTCGTACCGGGGACTCCTCGCCGTTGCCTCGCGGTCGTACCGGGGAACTCCCCGTCGAAGGCCTCGCGCTCGTACTCCGAACCTCAGGTAGTGCCCGGTGGCCTTGACGGGCGGAGCGTGGGTCGCGTAGAACCCGCAGCCTTCCGTCGAGGCAACAGCCGGGTGACTGACCCTGCAACCTCGAGACAACCTGGAGGATTCGAGTATGTACGCCGTCATCAAGACCGGTGGTAAGCAGTACCGGGTAAGCCCCGGCGACCGGCTCCGTGTGGAGAAGCTGCCGGGCGATCGTGGTAGCGCGATCGCCTTCGATCAGGTGCTCATGGTGGGTGGTGAGACCATCCGCGTGGGCAAGCCCTCCGTCGAGGGCGTCAAGGTCAACGCCGTGATCGTCGCGCAAGACCGCGCGAAGAAGATCATCGTCTTCAAGATGAAGCGCAGGAAGAACTACCGGCGCAAGAACGGCCACCGGCAGCCGTTCACCGAGCTCCACATCACGGGCATCGAGGGCTAAAGCGCCATGGCACACAAAAAGGGTCAGGGGTCTTCTCGTAACGGCCGCACCAGCAACGCCCAGTACCGCGGGATCAAGGTCTACGCGGGCCAGGACATCCGCGCGGGTGGCATCATCGTCCGCCAGGTGGGCAGCACCGTGCACGCGGGCAACAACGTCGGCACCGGCAAGGACTACACGCTCTTCGCCCTCATCGACGGCGTCGTGAAGTACGAGCGCACCAAGAACGATCGCAAGAAGGTCTCGGTCTACCCGGGCATCTCCAGCGATCAGTCCAAGTCCGCCTCCGTCTGATTCCCCTCCCGCCTCCTCCCTCCTTCCGCTCCCTGCAATCCCAAGCACGACGACCGCCGCCTCACCGCGGACGGGTCTTCGCTCGCGCGCCCCCTTCGCGCCCTCGCGGCATTCGTCGCGCCCCGAGAACCCTTCGGCAGCGCCTCTGGCTCCCACTGGCCGAGAGGCAGAGCAGAAACATGGACATCGAAGTGACCTTTCCGGGTGGCAAGCGGGTCGACGCGACGGTGGGTGCGTTCACGCTGCGCACCGACCAGCCTACGGAGTTCGGCGGGGAGGGCAGCGCCATCGCTCCCTTCGAGGCCTTCCTGGCCTCGCTGGCGACCTGCGCGGGCATCTACGCGCTCGGCTTCTGTCAGGCGCGCAAGCTGCCCACCGAGGGGCTGAAGCTCACGCAGCGCTACGAGGTCGACCCGGAGACGAAGCTCCCGTCGATGATCTCCCTCACGCTCCAGCTCCCCGACGGCTTTCCGGAGATGTACCGGGGCGCCATCGTGCGCGCGGTCGAGGGCTGCAAGGTGAAGCGCACCATCCTGTCGCCCCCGAGCTTCGAGGTGGTCGCGCTGGCGCCGAAGGTCAGCGCCGCGGTGCTGCCTGGAGCCTGACGGCCGCTGCGAGCGCTGGACGGTCGCCCCGCGCGCCGCCTACCGTCGGGCTCTCCGATGGGCGACTCTTCGCGACCGGGCCTCGCGGCGGCGGATACCCTCTCCGCCAACATCGTGCGCCTGCTGGTGGCCGAGACCACCAGCCGGGGGCTGGACGAGCGCGAGCTGCGGCGACGCTTCGCGATCCCCGACGAGACCCTGACGGACGTCGACGCGCGCGTGGGCGCCGAGCTCCTCGTCCGCCTCTGGACCGAGCTTCCCAGGATGCTCGGCGACGACGACTTCGGGCTGCACCTCGGAGAGAGCGCGGCGAGGAACTCCCCGCCCTTCGCGGCGAGGATGTACGAGGCCTGCGCGACCGTGGGCGAGGCGGTCGCGAAGCTCGCGGCCTTCCATCGCGTCGTCAACGACCTGCACCCTACCTCCTTCGAGCGAGGTCCCGAGGCGGCGCACATCCGGGTGCGCAGCAGGGGGACCGCCCTGCTCTCGCCGAGGCACGCGACGGAGTTCGTGTTCGCCTGGATGCTGTTCACGACGCGGCGCACGACGGGGGTGGAGTTCTCCCCGCTGCGGGTTCGCTTCGAGCACGGGCGCCCGAGGGACACCCGGGAGCACCAGCGCGTCTTCGGCTGCCCCGTGGACTTCGACGCGGACTGCGCGGAGTTCACCGTCGCCAACCCCGTGCTCGACCTGCGGCAGAAGACCGCCGACCCGGAGCTCGCGGAGATCCTGGACAGCCACGCGCGGATGCTGGTGGGCCGGCTGCCCGACCGGTCGAGCTTCGCTGCGCGGGTGCGCGACGCGATCGTCCCGCGGCTGCCCGAGGGGGCGAGCATCGAGGCGGTGGCGCGCTCGATGCGGCTGAGCGAGCGCAGCGTGCAGCGCTACCTCCAGCAGGACGGCACCACCTACGCGGAGGTGCTCAACGGGGTGCGGAGGCAGCGCGCGGAGGCGGCGCTACGCGACACCACGGCGTCGATCGCGGCGGTGGCCCACTCGCTGGGCTACTCCGACCAGAGCGCCTTTCACAGGGCGTTCACCCGCTGGACGGCCACCACCCCGGGGGCCTTTCGCAAGGCCGCTGGCGCGCGCTGAGCGAGGCGACGGCAGCGCTCGATCTCGTTGCTGAAGCCGCCGACGCAGGCCATCGCGACGAAGGACCACAGCGGGATGAGCATGAGGTTGAGGCCCGGGACGATCACGCAGAGCAGCCCCAGGAGGAGCAGCGCGGGGAAGGTCACGACGGCCAGGACGGTCCAGAAGGCTGTGTGGTTGGTCAAGCGAGCACCTCTGCTCCGGGATGATGCATCCCCGTCGCAGAGGCCTCTTGGCGCGCGGCGCCCGATGTGTTGTCCGATGACGCCAGCGCAGGGGGCCTGACGACCCGCTCCTCAGCCGAAGTCCACCCACGGCGACGACCGCCGCACCGCCCCCTCCGTGCCCAACCCCCACTCCGCCAGCCCGGCCTCCGTCGCGCACGCCACCGTCACCTTCAGCCCCGCCCCGTCGCCCTCCGCGCGCGCCACCCACCGCGCCTCGTCGGCGTCGTGCGCCCACCACGTCACGGCCCGCCCCGCGCCCATCACCCGGGCCTGGCGCGCCGTCGCCCGAGCGCCCGACCACACCGGCCCGCTGCCCGCCCTGGCGTAGCTCCGCCCCTCCGCCGCCCTCGCCGTCAGCCTCTCCAGCAGCGCCCGCTGCTCCGCCGCGTCCTCCACGCTCAGCGAGCGCCCCCACCACCCGCCCTCCCCGGAGCCCTCGTCAGCCACGCGCACGGTCAGCGCCCGCGAGCTCTCCACCTCGTCGACCACCAGCGTCAGCCGCAGCTCCGCCTCGCCAGCGCGCACCGCGACGCCCAGCGCCTCGGCCACCAGCACCCCATCCAGGCCGTCGCCCGCCTTCCACCCCACGGTCGGCGACGAGAGCCCTCTCCCCCCTCGAAACATCCCAGCGCCGCCCCACGGGTCCCACCCTGCCGGGACCTTCGTGGCCGACCGCAGCCTGGCGCCCACCACGGTCACCAGGCCCCGGTCGACGGCCTCGCCCGAGGCGCGCAGCGACACCTCGTGCTCGCCAGGAGCGCACGGCCTCCAGAGCGAGAGGCCGCGCAGCTCGGAGCCGGCGATCACACCGCGTCGGGGCCCGCGATGTGGCCCGCGATGGCGCTCGCCGCGATGACGTACGGCGACGCGAGGTACACCTTCCCAGGGCCCGATCGCCCGGGGAAGTTGCGGTTGATGGCGCTCACGGTCACCTCGTCGGCCCGCTCGCTCACCCCAGGACCGGCCTTGATGCACGCCCCGCACGACGGGTTGATGAGCTCCGCCCCCGCCCTCTGAAACACCTCGATGTACCCTTTGGCCTCGGCGTACTCGCGGATGTCCTGCGACCCGAACTGGATGAACAGCCGCACCCCCGGCGCCACCTTCCGCCCCTGCGCCACCGCGCGGGAGAGCACCGAGGCGTACATGTCCATGTCGGCCTTCTTGCCGCCGGTGCAGCTGCCGCCGTAGGCCACGTCGATCTTTACCTCCCCCGGTAGGGCCGAGAGCGCCACGCCGTTGCGGGGATCGCCCGGCGTCGCGACCATCACCCCGAGCGCGTCGAGGTCGATGTCGAAGCGGTGCGCGTACGCGGCCCCCTCGTCGGCCCTCACGATGCGAGCCCTCACCTCCTCGGGGCTCATCCCACGCTTCTGGGCGAGGTAGTCGACCACCAGCTCGTCGGCCTCGATGATGCCGGTGAAGCCGCCCGCCTCGACGGACATGTTGGTGAGCGTGGCGCGCTCGTCCAGCGGCAGCGCCCTCGTCCCTGGCCCCGCGAACTCAAGCACCTTGCCGATGCCCCGGCCGTCCTTGAAGTACTCCTGCGAGAGCAGGTGGAGCATCACGTCCTTGGCGGAGACCCCCGGGCGGAGCGCCCCGGTGAGGTGCACCAGCACGCTCTCCGGGACGCGCACCCGCACGTCGCGGGTGAACCACGCGTTGGCCATGTCGGTGCTGCCCACCCCGAAGGCGAAGCACCCGAGGGCGCCCGCCATGCAGGTGTGCGAGTCGGTGCCCGTCACCACCTGGCCGGGGAGGGCGATGTCCTCGATGACGGCGTTGTGGCAGATGGCCTGCGACCCGCGGCCGACCTTGTTCTGCACCTCGCCGTAGTGCCTCACGCCCTGCGACCTGGAGAAGTCCTCCTGCACCACCGCGAGGCGGTGGGCGACCTCCCTCAGGCCCATCTTCTTGTGGGCCTCGCTCATCACGTCGTCGAGGAAGGTCAGGTGGTCTCGGAAGGTGTAGACGCTCGCCGGGTCGGTCACCCTCGCGTCGTCGCCGAAGGCCCCGCGGAAGAGCGCGTCGGCCATCGGCGTCACGTACTCGTGGGAGAAGCGAACGTCCGCCCTCACGAAGAGCGCGTCGCCCGGGGCGAGCGCGGGCACTCCCTGCCGGTCGTTCTTCAGGTCGACCACGGCGTGCGCGGCGAGGATCTTCTCCGCCAGCGTCATGGCCCTCGGCGCCGTGGTGATGGCCGGCGGGGTGCGCTCCCCCGCCATGCGCAGCTTGGAGTACTCGAAGAGCCCGCCCGCCCTGACGATGTCCGCGGAGATGTCGTCGAGCCCCCGGGTGAACTCCTCCAGGGGGATGGCCTCGCCCCGGGCGATGCGCTCCACCAGCCCGAAGTCGGTGCTGGTGAGCAGCCCGATGTTCTGGGCGTTCTGGCTGTAGATCTTCTCGATGTTGCGGGCGATCACCAGCCCGACGCCCGACTTCAGCTCGGAGTACGGCGCCGTCTCCCTCGAGCTGCCGCAGCCCTTGGAGCGGCCCGACACGATCACCGAGAACCCCCCGTTCTTGATGTCGTTGCGCTGCACCCGGTTGCCGCGAAGGCCCACCAGGCAGTACTCCGCGAGCGTCTCGTCGTAGTAGTAGCAGACCCACCCGGGGGTGATCTCGTCGGTGGAGATGTTGTCGATGAGCGGGCGCTCAGGGTCCCACGCGAGCTCGGCCCCCTTGAGCTGCTGGCTGAGCAGCTCAGGGTCTTCGGTGAGAAACAGGGTGCGCCCAGGGAACCGTACGCTGTCTTCGCGCGCCATCACCGACCATACCTTTCGAGAAGTGCTTCCGCCGTAAGGGAGGGGCACCATAGGCGACGGTCTCTCGACCGCGCAACGCCACAACGGAGCCCTACAGCGTCGACTGGAAGCGCGCCACGTCCCGCCCCGCCGGGAGGGTCATCAGCTCTGCCAGGCCCTGCTCGCACGAGAGCCCCTCGTAGAGCACCCGGTAGACCGCATCGAGCAGCGGCGCCTCGACCCGGTGCCTTCGCGCCAGGTCGCGGGCGGCCACGGCGGCGTGTACCCCCTCCGCCACCATCCCCAGCTTCGACAGGATCTCCGGCAGCCGCTCTCCCTTCGCCAGCGCCACCCCGACGCGGTGGTTGCGGGAGAGCGGGCTGGCGCAGGTCACCATCAGGTCGCCGATGCCCGCGAGGCCCGCCAGGGTGAGGGGCGCGGCCCCCATGGTCACCGCCAGCCGGGTGATCTCCGCGAGGCCTCGGGTGACCAGCAGCGACCTGGCGTTCTCCCCGACGTCCATCTCCGTGGCGATGCCCGACGCGATGGCGACCACGTTCTTGAAGGCGCTTGAGAGCTCGACGCCGGTCACGTCGTCCCCGGCGAAGACCATCATCCTGGGGCACGAGAGCGCCCTGCGACCCAGCTCGACGACGTGGGGGAAGCGCGACGCGACCACCGTCCCCGCGGGCTTCTTGCGGGCGATCTCCGCGGCGATGTTGGGCCCCGAGATCACCCCGATCTGCCGGGCGCAGGTCTCCTGCAGCAGGATCTCCGTCATCCGCACGTTGCTCTCCCGCTCCAGGCCCTTGGTGGCGTGAAGCACCACCTGCTCGGGGGCGAGCACGTCGCCGAGCGCCGACGACACCTCGCGGAAGCCCTGCGAGGGGATCACCACCACCACCAGCTCGGCGCCCCGCACGGCCTCGCCGAGCTCGCTGGTCGCGCTCACCCCCTCGGCGATGCTCAGCCCCGGCACCGCGCCCTCGTTGGTGTGGCGCGCGTTGATCTCGTCGCGCTGCTCGGGCTGCCGAGTCCAGAGCCTCACCGCGTGGCCGTTGGAGGCGATGAGGTCGGCGAGGGTGGTGCCCCAGTTTCCGGCTCCCAGGACGGCGATCATCGCGGCGCTCCTGCGGGGTAGAGCCTCGGGGCGCCCAGAAGTCCGTAGCCCTCCAGGCGGTTGCGGTAGAAGAAGAGCAGGTCGGCGTCGAGCACCACCAGCTGCTCGCCCCTCCGCTCGACGATGGGGCTCGTGTGGTAGATGCCGAGGCCCCTCAGCCCGCGGGCCACCACGTCGCGGCCGTCGGTCGTCTGCAATCCCTCGCTGAGCTGGATGGCCCCGGCGCGCTCCAGCGCCTTCAGCTCGGCCACAAGCCTCTCCACCTCGGCCTCGACGCGCTCGGCGGCGACCCCGGTGTCGGCGTTGATGGAGCGAAGCATCCTGAAGAGGTCGGGCTGGGCGAGGTCTCGCCGCAGCACCTCGAGCAGCGCGAAGGCCAGCACGCTCGTGGGGAGGGCCACGTTGTCTCTTCGCCACGCCTCGATGACGCGCCGCCCCAGCGCCCGGGTGTACTCCGCGTCGCGGGCCGGGTCTTCGATCACCCGGCCGTCGCGCAGCAGGTAGCGCCTGGGGTCGAGGGGCCGCCCCCGGGGGTCGTGGGAGGCGCCCTCCGCGTCGACGTCGTCGCCGAAGGGGTCGAGCGCCCGGCCGATGCGGACATGCACCCGGAGGTCGAGCTCGGCGAGGCCCCGGAGGAAGTCGACCCAGCGGTGCGCCCGGCTGAACTCGTCTTCGACCACGATGTACTGGGATTTGCCGGTCTCCTGGAGGAAGTCGCGCACCAGCGAGGCGCCCTCCAGCACCAGCGGGTAGGAGATGGTGCAGGGGACGACGAAGACCCGCTCTCGCGACTCCTTCCCTCGCAGGAGGTTGTTGCGGTAGGCCGAGAGCCCGGCGCCCAGCAGCCCCAGCTTGACCCGGGACTCGATCTCCCCAGAGCGGCTGCGCGTCCCTCCGGGGAAGAAGAGGTTGTGCTGACCGGCCTCCATGGTGACGGTCGCGTACTCCTTGAGGGTCTCGCGGTAGAGCGGGTCGGTCTTGCTGCGGTCGACCGTGTACGCCCCGAGGTTGTGCATGAAGAAGCTGGTGAGGGGGTTGGTGAAGAGGTTGAGCCCCGCGCCATAGACGAAGGGCGGAAGGCCCATTCGGTAGATGGCGTACCCGATGAGCGGCGAGTCGAGGTTGGACGAGTGCGTCGGAGCCAGGATGACCGTGCCCCGCTCGACCAGCCTCTGGAGGCCCCTCACCTCGCCCTCGAGCAGCAGGTGGTCGTCGAGCCGGCTCGCCCCGCGAATCTCGTGGAAGAGGCCCGCCGGGGAGAAGCCCTGCATCAGCCCGGAGAGCCCGTAGGGAAGCACCGTCGTGGCGAAGCGGTAGACCCGAGGGTCGAAGTGCCCGGTGATCTCCCGGACATAGTGCTCGACCAGCTCGCGCACGAGCTGTCGCTGGCGCTCGGGGCTCGCCCGAGGGAGCTCACGACGAAGCCGCGCATGGAATGCGCTGTCGGCGCGCGACCGTTCGTCGTCCGGTGCGCGGAGGAGCCTCAATCGCTCGTGGTAGAGGGAGTCGTTGATGACGGCGCCGAGGCTTCGCCCTCCTCCCTCCGAGGAGCCACCGAGCGCCCGCTGCACCCTGCGGGCGATGACCTCGTCCCCGATCTGCACCTGGTCCCACCCGCGAGCGCGCAGCATGAGGGGGCGATCAGGCAATCGCGAGGCCATCGCGGTGATGTGGTAGACGTGCCGGCGTGATGCGCGCCCCCGTCACCGAACCCGCGCTGCGCAAGGCGATCTGCGACGCAGGCAGGGTGCTCTACGAGCGCGGGCTCATCGGCCCGACGGACGGCAACCTGTCCGCGAGGGTGGGCGACGGCAGGCTGCTCTGCACCCCGTCGGGCGCTCACAAGGGGGCGCTTCGAGAGGGCGACCTGGTGCTGCTCGACCTGGAGGGTCGGGTGATTCGCGGGGGGAGGGCCTCGTCGGAGCTGAAGATGCACCTGGCGCTCTACCGGCAGAAGCCCGGGGTACTCTGCGTGGTGCACGCGCACCCACCGAGCGCGGTGGGGCTGACGGTGGCGGGCTGGGGCTTGGATCCGCCGGTGGTGCCGGAGATACTGTTCGCGATGGGGCGGGTGCCGACGGTGCCCTACGCGTCGCCGACGACCTCGGACGTGCCCGACGCGGTGGCCGCGGTGGTGGCCTCCGGGTGCGAGGCCTTCATGCTGGCGAGGCACGGGAGCGTGGTGCTCTGCGACGACCCGATGACGGGGGTGCTGCGCACGGAGATCATCGAGCACACGGCGAAGATCACCATCGCGGCGCGCTCGGCGGGGAGCGCGGTGCCGCTGCCCGAGGAGGAGATCCGACGGTTGTTGGTGCTCGCCGGGCGCTGACGGTCGGGGCTTCCAGCCGCGGGGGCGGTGCTGATAGCGTGACGGGACGTCGGGCTCGCGCGGTGCGGGTCGACGCGGGAGATGCGCGCATGGGACTGTTCGATGCCTTCGGTGTGGGCGGTGGAGACCTGTCGATCGAGATGCAGTTCGCGCAGGCCCAGGCGGGGGGCGGGCTCCAGGGGACGGTGGTGTTCCAGGCCGGGCGGAGGGCGCAGCAGATCAGCCACGTGACGGTGAAGGTGACCTGCACGATGCAGCAGCCCGGCCCCAACGGGATGCAGCAGCAGACGAAGGACGTGGTGGGGCCGCTGCAGGTCGCGGGCGCCTTCCAGACGCAGCCGGGGCAGCGCTACACCATGCCCTTCCAGGCGATGCTTCCGGGGGGGTTGTTCTCGACGACGCAGAACGCGGTCTCGTACCGGGTGGTCGCCAACGCTGACATCGACGGCGAGGTCGACCCGGGCGCGGGGATGGAACTCCACGTGACCGGCGCGCCCTTCATGGGACAGGCGATGATGCCCATGGGCGGCCCCGGGATGATGCCCATGGGCGCCCCGCAGATGGGCTACGGAGGGGGTGATCCGCACGCCAAGGGCGTGAAGGGCGACCCCTACGGCAAGGGCGGCGATCCCTATGCGAAGGGTGGTGATCCCTATGCGAAGGGCGGTGACCCCTATGCGAAGGGCGGTGACCCCTATGCCAAGGGCGGTGATCCCTATGCCAAGGGTGGTGATCCCTATGCGAAGGGCGGTGACCCCTATGCGAAGGGTGGTGACCCCTATGCGAAGGGGATGGGCGGCGGCGGGTTTGCGCCGGGGCAGCGCGGCCTCGCTCAGTGGACCGACGGGCAGTACTACGGGGTGACCGTGGTGCAGGCGGCCAACGGGATGTTCCTGGTGCAGTGGGACGACGGCACGCCGGCGTCGTGGGTTCGCGGCGACCAGATCGCCCAGGGCTGACCGCTCGCTCGCCTCACGCCTCCGGCGCCACCAATCGATACAGGTCAAGGTATTCGCCGATGCGGTGCGACCAGCCCAGCGGGAGGCGCATCCCGTTGCGCTGGAGCTTGCGCCACCGGTCGAGCTCCGGGCCCGATCCGTCGCCCCAGAGGTCGAGCGCCCGGCCGAGGGCCCACGTCAGGCCCGTCGCGTCGAAGTGGTCGAACGCGAAGCCGGTGCCCCGGCCGGTGGCGGGGTCGAAGTTCCAGACGGTGTCCGCGAGGCCGCCGGTGCGGTGCACGATGGGGGGCGTGCCGTAGCGCAGGCTGTACATCTGGTTGAGCCCGCAGGGCTCGTAGCGCGACGGCATCAGGAAGAGGTCCGACGCCGCCTCGATGGTGTGCGCGAGCTTCTCGCTGAAGGCCGGGAGGTAGGCCACCTGCCGCGGGAAGGCCTGCGCCAGACGGAAGAAGAAGTCCTCGTAGCGCCGCTCGCCGGTGCCCAGCACCGCGAGCTGGAAGCGCCGCCGGGAGAGCATCGCGGGGAGCACCTCCTCGCAGAGGTCGAAGCCCTTCTGCCACGCCAGCCGGGAGACCACCCCCACCAGCGGGACATCGTGGCGGTAGGGGAGCCCAGCGGCGGAGAGCAGGTCGACCTTGCAGCGCTCCTTGCCCTCGAGCTCGTCGGCCGTGAAATGGTGCGGGATCAGCGGGTCGGTGGCGGGGTTCCACTCGTCGTCGTCGATGCCGTTGAGGATGCCTCGCAGCACGTCGGAGCGGCTGCGCAGGAAGCCGTCGAAGCCGACGCCGTGCTCCGGGGTCTGGATCTCCCTCGCGTAGGTGGGGCTCACCGTGGTGATGGCGTTGGCGTAGAGGATGCCCGTGAGGAGGAAGCTGAAGCGCCCCTCGCGGAGGTGGTCTTGATGGAGCCGGTCGGCGACCTGGGCGAGGCCCGCGGAGGCGAGGCGGCCCGCGTCGAAGGTGCCCTGGTGGGAGAGGTTGTGGATGGTGAGCACCGTGCGGGTGCGGGCGAAGAGCTGGTCCCACGCGAAGAGGGTGCGGAGCAGCAGCGGGATGAGGCAGGTCTGCCAGTCGTTGACGTGGATGATGTCCGGGCCGAAGCGCAGGAGCTGGCAGAGCCGCAGCGCGGCCTGGTTGAGCACGGCGAAGCGCAGGTGCTCGTCGCCGCCGGAGTCGTAGATGTTGGGCCGGTCGTAGAGCGGGGGGCAGCGGACGAAGTACACGGGCACCTCAGCTCCGGGGAGCGTCGCGGCGAAGATGCCGACGCGCACCGTGAGCTCGCCGAGGGAGAACACGATCTCCGGGATGACCTCGGTGAAGGCCCGCCCCTGGTCGTGGACCCGCGCGTACATGGGGACCACCACGCGCACGTCGTGGCCGAGGGCGTGGAGCTGCCTGGGGAGCGCCGCGGAGACGTCCCCGAGGCCGCCGGTCTTGGCGAAGGGCGCGACCTCCGAGGACACGAAAAGTACCTTCATGCGCGGACCATATCAGCTGGGGCGTCGCCGCCGCGCAGGCTCTGGTAGCCTCCGCGAACATGACCCTCGACGTGGTGTTTCTCGAGCCGTGCTTCCCTGCGAACCAGCGTGAATTCGTCCGAGCGCTCCACGCCGTCGGGGCGCGGGTGACGGGCATCGGAGAGCGGCCGAAGGAGTCGCTCGACCCGGAGCTGCGGCACTGGCTCACCCACTACGAGCAGATCGGCAACGTCACCGACGAGGCCCAGGTCGAGCGCGCGGTGCGCTGGATCCAGGGGAGGGTGAAGGTCGACCGGCTGGAGGCCGTGGTGGAGTCGCACGTGATGGCCGCGGCCCGGGTGCGCGAGCGCTGCGGCATCCCGGGCACCAGCGTGCAGACCACCTTCCTGTGCCGGGACAAGCCGGCGATGAAGGACGCGCTGCGCGAGGCTGGGGTGGCGTGCGCGCAGTCCCTCGGCTCGTCGGACGCGAACGAGCTGCGGGCCTTCGCGGCGCGCGTGGGCTATCCGCTGGTGGTGAAGCCCCGCGACGCCGCGGGGGCGTCGGGCACGGTGCGCGTCGAGGACGACCACGAGCTGGCGCAGGCGCTCGCCTCCTTCGGCGTGGGCAGCGGGCGGAGCGTGGCGATCGAGGAGTTCATCGAGGGGCACGAGGGCTTCTACGACACGCTCACCATCGGCGGCCGCGTGGTGCACGACTTCGTCACGCACTACTACCCCAACGTGCTGGAGGCGATGCGCACCCGCTGGATCTCCCCGCAGTTCATCACCACCAACCGCGTCGACGCGCCGGGCTACGACGAGCTGAAGGTGATGGGACAGAAGGTGGTGACCGCCCTCGGCCTGGAGACCTCGGCGACGCACATGGAGTGGTTCTTCGGTCCGAAGGGGCTGAAGTTCAGCGAGATCGGGTGCCGCCCGCCGGGCGTGCGCACCTGGGACCTCTACGCGGCCGCCAACGAGATCGACATCTACAAGGAGTGGGCGATGGCCGTGGTGCACGGGCGCCCGAGCCAGCGGCCGTCGCGGCGCTACTCCGCGGGCATCATCGCGCTGCGCCCCGAGTGCGACGGGCACATCGTCGGGTACGACGGGGTCGAGGAGATACAGCGGCGCTTCGGGTGGGCCATCATCGACATGCACCTCCCGGCGCCGGGCACCCCGACGCAGCCGGTGGAGGCGGGCTACATGGCCAACGCGTGGATCAGGATGAAGCACCCGGACTACGACGAGCTGCGAGGGATGCTCGACGCCGTGGGGCGCACGGTGAAGGTGCGGGCGCGGTAAGCGCCGCGAGCGGAGGCGACGCCCCTCCCCTTCTCACTTGTGCGTGAGCACCTCGACGCCGTCCCAGCCTTCGGGCACGCCGACCTCCGCGTAGCGCCTCGCACGATCGAGGTAGCTCCTCGCCGCGAGGTCAGCCGGGTGCGCCGTGAGGCACTCCTCGAAGAGCCGCGCCGCGTCGCCGAAGGCGCGGCCGTGGTAGCGCTCCGAGGCCTCGGAGAAGCGAGGCAGCGTGGAGAGCTTGGCGTCGCGGGCGGCGGAGTCCTCGGCGTCGAGCACCTCGTAGAGCGTCACCGGCTCGGTCTTGCCCTTCACCGCCACGCGGTCGACGACCCGGAGTGAGAACGTGCCCGGGTCGCGCAGCCGGTCGACCGTGTGGTGCGTCGCCAGGAGCGTCGCTCCGTAGGTCTTGGTCAGGCTCTCGACGCGGGCCGCGAGGTTGACCGAGTCGCCGATGACCCCGCACTTCAGCCGCATCGGACCGCCGATGGTGCCGAGCGTGAGCGGCCCCGTGTTGACGCCGATGCCCATGCGAATCGGCGCGAGCCCCTCGCGGGCGCGGCTCGCGTTGAGCGCCGCGAGGCCGCGGCCCATGCCGACGCCCGCGGAGAGCGCGCGGTCGGCGTCGCCCTCGAAGAGCGCCATGATCGCGTCGCCGATGTAGCTGTCGACGAAGCCTCCCTGCGCCAGGATCGCGGGCTCCATGTGGCTCAGGTACGTGTTGATGAACCCGATGTGCTCCCCAGGGGACATCCCCTCCACCAGCGTGGTGAACCCGCGGATGTCCGAGAAGAGCACGCTCATCTCCTTGCGCACGTTCTCGCCCAGCGCGACGTCCACCAGGCTCTGCCGGTTGAGGCTCTGGAGGAACTCCCTCGGGACGAAGCGCAGCGCCGCCTCGGAGAGCCGCGTCTGCGCCTCCAGCGCCTCCTTCTGCTGCGCGTAGAGCCTCGCGTTGTCGATGGAGATCACAGCCTGCGCCGCGAGCACGCGCGCCACCTCGACGCGCGCCGGGGTGAAGGCGCCCGGGGCGAGGTCGTTCTCCAGGTACACCACGCCGATCACGCGCCCCTGCGCCACCAGCGGAGCGCAGAGCACCGACCGCGGCCTGCGCTCGCGCAGCCACGGGTCGCTGGCGAAGCGTGCGTGCCCGGCCGCGTCGTCGAGCACCACGGGCTCCAGCGTGCGCTCGACGTATCGCGCGATGGACATCGCCATCCCGCGGCCGCGCTCGTCGTCGGCGCCCACCGCGCGGTAGCCGCCGCCCTCGACGATGGCGCCCGCGGCCACGACCGAGAGCCGCCCGGCGTCGTCCAGCAGCAGCACGCCGCGGCGGGCCCCCGCGTTCTCCATCACGATCGACATCAGCCGATCGAGCAGGCGGTCGAGCACGATCTCGCTGGAGATGGCCTGCGTGCCCTTCATCACCGTCGACAGGTCGAGGCTCCTGGCTTCGCCCGCTTCGCCCGCCCCGGACGTCCGCGTGGCGCGCTCGGACTCCGCGCTCGCCCCCCTCGCGGGCGCCGCGGCGAGGAGCTCGGGCCAGCGCGCGTCGAGCTGCGCCACCTTCGCGTCGGCGCCCCAGCGCGAGTATGCGTGGCGCGCGTCGAGCAGGTAGCCGCGAGCGATGCGGGCCCTGCCCCCGGCCGCGTGGAAGCGCCCGGCGAGCTCCGCCGCGAGCGCCTCCTCGTGGAGGAACTCCCCCTTCCTCGCGGCCTCGATCGCCTGGTCGTAGAGGGCCATCGCGTCCGTGGCGCGCCCCTCGACGCGCGCCCGCTCGGCGTCGATGAGGAGCACCCGGTGGAGGTGGTTCATCGGGGCGAAGCGCGACCAGCCGTCGAGCGCGGCGCGGGCGCTCCCGGCGACGCGCAGGTGACGGGCCCTCGCCGGACGGTCGCACGCGTCGAGCAGCACCAGCGCCTGGTAGAAGCGGAACACCGGGAGCAGCACGAGCCCGACGAGCCCGTCGCGGCACCCGTCGGCGGCCTCGATGTGGGAGAGGGCGTCGTCGCGGCGCTCGAAGAGGAAGCACAGCAGGGCCTTGAAGAGGTGGTACTGGCAGAGCCCGGTTCGGTCGTGGCTCGATCGTAGCTGCGCGAGCGAGTCGGCCTCGTCGTAGCTGTCGCTGTCGAGCAGCCACGGGGCGGCGGACGACCCGGCCTCCCCGGCGCGACCGCGGAGGTTGCGCACCACCTGCCGGCGGAGGCTGGCGTTCTTCACGGTGCGGGCCTGCTGCGTCTGCCGGATGGCGCCGTCGTAGCGGGCCTGCTCGGCCTCCACCGTGTCGAGCTCGGCCCCGACGCAGAACAGGTGGTAGCAGTAGATGTGGATGGAGGTCGCGGCGTACTCGGTGTCGCCCGTGTCGACCCCGATGCGGTACGCGGCGCGCAGCGGCTCCAGCGTGTCGCGCCAGTGCGTCGTCCAATGCATCACGAAGGCCGCGAACAGGAACTCGATCTTCGACTGGTACTGCACCACGTGGTAGCGGGCGAGCAGGTCGAGCCCCAGCCGTCCGAAGGCCAGCGCGCCGCGGGCGTCGCCGAAGACGAGGTTCTGGATGTGGCCGTAGGCGACCCAGGCGTAGGGCGACAGCGGCGAGTTTCCGCCTCGCATCACAAGCGCGACCATGCGCAAGAGGAGCACCGGCAGCGCGTCCGGCGCGGCGTAGTAGGCCGGCTGCGCCGCTGCGGTGAGCAGGCGCATCGCGGCGAGCTGCGCCGGGTCGGTCATCTCCGGCAGCCGCGCGAGGTCGGCGGGGGTGCGACGCCCCACGAGCACGCGCGCATGAACGAGGGCGACCGCGGTCTGCGCCTTCATGCCCCGCGCCGCGATGTGCACGCCCACCAGCGGCAGCGCCGCGATGGCGATGTCCACCGCGCGCCGCATCTGGTTACGCGCCATGCTTGCCTTGATCTCGATCTCCCGGAGCTCGACCTCGACGAGCACGTCGGGCCTGCGGGCGAGCGCCGCCGCGACGAGGGCGTCCATCTGCGCGTAGCTACCCGCGAGGTAGGCGCACTCCGCGGCCTCGACGTGCAGCGCGAACCACAGCTCGCGGTCGGCCAGCGAGGGGGCGTCGCCGAGCAGCTCGACGCCCGCGCTCGCGTAGGCGGAGGCCGGACCGAAGGCCGTGCTGGCCTTGGCGCGTCGGGCGCAACGGAGGTCGATGGAGGCGAGCTCCCGCCGCTCGACGGGCGATGTGATGAGCCCGCGGCCGCGGCCCAGCTGGTCGGCGACGTCGAAGCCGGGCTCCTCCCCCGCAGCGCGGGCGGCGCCCAGGAGGATGCGCCCGATGCGCAGGTGCGCTGCGGGGCGCTCGGAGGCCGGGAGCAGCGAGTACGCGGCCTGCTGCACCCGGTCGTGGAGGAAGCGGAAGCGGGCCCTCCGCGCAGGCTCCTCGGCCTCCGGGAGTTCTCCCTCGAGGGCGCCCATCACCTCGCGATAGCCAGACCCGATGGGCACCACCACGCCCGCCTCGAGGGCGCCCCAGAGGTCGGCGATGGTGCGGGCCACGGGCGCGCCGCGGGCGAGCGCCAGGGGGGCGAGCTCGAACTCCGCCCCGATGCACGAGGCGAGCTCGACCACGCCGCGGGCCCCATCGGGGAGCGAACGCAGCCGGGCCGCGGTGAGCTCGACGACGTTGTCCGTGATGCCCGCCGCGCGGATGCCCGCGATGTTCCAGGTCCAGGCCTCGCGGGCGCGGTCGAAGGTGACGTGGCCGTCCTCGTGGAGCGCTCGCAGGAAGGCGCTGACGAAGAAGGGGTTGCCTCCGGTCTTCTCGTGGACGAGGGCGGCCAGCGCGGCGGCGTCGCCGAGGCGGTCGGGCAGCGCATCCTCGAGCATCCGCACCAGCTCCGTGAGAGGCAGCGGGCCGAGCGCGAGGGCGGTGCACGACGGCAGCGCCGCGAGCCGGTCGCGCAGCGCAGCGAAGGGGTGGCTCGGGCCGACGGCCTCGTCGCGGAAGGCGCAGAGCAGGAGGAGCCCGCGCGCCTCGCTCCGCAGCGCGAGGCGGTCGATGAGCTCGAGCGAGGCGGCGTCGGCCCACTGGAGGTCGTCGAGGAAGAGCACCAGCGGGTGCTCCATCGTCGCGAACACCGACACGAGGTTCTGAAACGCGGCGTGGAAGCGGATCTGCGCGGCGCCGGGCGGGAGCTCGGGCACCGGGGCGGTGTCGCGCACGATGAGCGCGAGCTCGGGGATCACGTCGACCAGCACCCGGGCCGTCGCGCCGAGGCCCTCCCGCAGGCGCTCGTGCCACGCGGCGAGCTGCTCGTCGCTCTCGGTGAGCACCTGCCGGAGGAGCTCGCTCAGCGCGCCCAGCACGGCCGCGAAAGGCACGCCCCGCTCAAGCTGGTCGAACTTGCCGGAGACGAAATAGCCGCGTCGCGCCGCCACCGGCTTGTGGATCTCGTTCACCAGCGACGACTTGCCGATGCCCGCATACCCCTGGATCAGCAGCACCTGGGTGGTGCCCGCGGCGGCCCGGTCGAAGGCCGAGAGCGCGATGCCCAGCTCGGCCTCCCGGCCGTACAGCCGCTCCGGAATCTGAAACCGATCGGACCGGTCGTGGAGCCCCGTGACGAAGGGCGCCGCTTCGCCCTCGGCGTACCGGCGGCGGCACTCCTCCAGGTCGGCGACGAGCCCGGCGGTCCCGCGGTAGCGCTCCTCGGGCACCTTCGCGAGCAGCCTCGCGACGACCGCGGAGAGGCACTTCGGCGCGTCGGCCCGGGCGGCTCGCACCAGCGGGGCCACGTGGGCGATGTGGCAGTGCACCAGCTCCATCGGGTCGACGGCGACGAAGGGCAGCTCGCCGGTGAGCAGCTCGTAGAAGGTGACGCCGAGGGAGTAGAGGTCGCTGCGCAGGTCGACGCCGCGGTTCATCCGCCCGGTCTGCTCCGGGGAGATGTACGCGAGGGTTCCGGCGAGGCGGTCAGGGCTCACCACCTGCTCGTCCTCGCGCGCGAGGCGGGAGGCGAGGTCGAGGTCGATCAGCCGCAGCTCGCCGGTGCGCGCGTTGAACAGCACGTTGGACGGATTGACGTCGCGGTGCACCACGCCCCGCGAGTGCAGCACGCCGAGCGCGCGCGCCGTCGCGATCGCCACATCGAAGAACCGGTCGAGCCCCATGCCCCGCCCGATCGCGGCGCCGAGCGACTCCCCGCCGATGTCCTCCAGCACCAGCGCGAGCCCGTGGCCGCGCTTCTTCAGCTCGTAGGCCGCGACGATGCCCTCCCCGGCCGCGTGGCGAAGCAGGTCGAACTCCGCTCGCAGCCGCGCGAGGTCCGAGAGCCGGGGGTAGTCATCGACCAGCACCTTGAGCACCACCGGGCGGTCGTCGGAGAGCCGACGCGCGCGCGCTACGGTGCGGCCCCGACCGCGGTGGATCACGTCGAGCGTGCGGTAGCCCTCCACCTCGAGGGGCGCGCCGTCGTCGCCTGCCCCCCGGTGGCTCACGACGCCCGACCGACGCGCGGGAAGAAGCGCCCGACGAGGCCGCGCGAGTACGAGACGACGTGCTCCACCGTCTCGAAAGCAGGGAGCGCCCCGGCGACGTAGGTGCCGTCGCGACCCTGGGCCGCCTCGATCCGGTCGTAGAAGCCCGCGGCGAAGGCCTCGGGGGAGACGTGCGGGAAGTAGCGCCAGCAGATCTGCTGCGTGGGGTCTTCGACCACGGCCGCAGGGAAGAGGTCGGCCACGTCCTCGCGGAGGTTGGCGAGCACCGCGGCGCCGTCGGCGTCGCCCGCGTCGGGCGCGTAGAAGATCGAGTGGTCGGAGTCGGGCCACGGGTGGCGCAGCTCGCCGCAGTGGGCGCGCCTCAAGCCGCGCAGGGTGTTGAGCGTGTTCATCGGGATGCCGCGGGTGCGGGCGATGGTGACCCAGTAGCTGTCGTAGCGGACCTCCTCCACGAGCTGGTGCTCGTCGTCGCGGAGGTCCATGAACGCAGCGGTGGCGTCGAGGGGGCAGGTCACGATGAGCCGGTCGAAGGTCTCCTCGCGGGCCTCGCCCTGGGCGTCGGTCCACGCGACGCGCACCAGCCCGGCGTCGCGGGTGATGCGGGTGACGCGGGCGCTGCACCGGACGTCGAGGCGCCACGCGACGCGGGTCCACATGCGCTCCCAGCCGTCCCAGAAGCGCCGCGGCCATCCGTAGTCGGCGTCGGCGAGGTACACGCCCATGGTCGCGACGTTGAGGAGGTTCATGTACTTGATCACGTACGCGGCGGGCAGCTCGTCGAGCCGCCCGTAGCCCATGTCCGTCAGCGTGAGCTGGAACATCTCCACCAGCGGCTCCATGCGGTGCTTCCGCGCCCACGCCGCGAAGGGCATCATCAGGTCGGGGTGCCCCGCGACGCCTCCGAATCCGTCGCCGCCGAGCGCCCGCTGGTGGCGCGCGAGCTGCGCGAGGTAGCGCACCGACGAGGCCGTCAGCTCGGTGAAGGGGTAGCGCTTCAGCATCGAGTCGAGCAGCGGGCCCACGGCGGGCGGCTGCACGTCCCAGCGCACTCCCAGCCTCTTGGGCTGCGGGTGCGTCGCGGCCCCGACCTCCGCCGCGATCTCCAGTGTGCGGGTGTACGCGAGCGTGATGCTGGTCGCTCCGAGGTCATATGCGCGGCCCTCGTGGGTGACCGTGTGGCACTTGCCGCCGACGCGGTCGCTCGATTCGAGCACGGTCACCCGGGAGTAGCCGTGTTTCGCGAGGTACCATGCCGCGGAGAGCCCGCCGGGGCCGGCGCCCAGCACGCAGATGCGAGGCCCGCTCACGCTGCAGCCCCGGGATCGAATTGCCCGTGCAGCATGAAGGGGATGGCGTGCGGCAGCGCGACCCGCGCCCGCTCGGTGAAGCTCGCGGAGTCGAGCACCAGCAGGAAGGACGCTCCGGCGCGGGAGTCGAAGACCACCGAGAGGTTGACCCCGTCGTCCTCGTCGGCGCCGCCGGGTCTCGGCACGAACACGGGCTCTCCGGGGTGGCAGCCGTCCTCGTGCCAGGAGCGCGAGTCCCCGCGCTCGACGTCGATCTTCACCAGTGCGTCGACGAAGCGGCCGGGCGCCGTGTAGCTGACGCCGTACGCGTAGCGGTACGCTCCGGCGCTGCACCGCGCGCTGTTGATCTGGGGCATCTCGAACATCGCGTCGCAGATCCGCTCCCGTCGCACCGGGCGGTCGCCGCGGAGCGGGAGGCGGAAGCGCTCCAGGCCCGACCATGCGATGGTCCCGCCGGAGGGGGAGCGCAGCCGGTCGAGGTAGAACTGGCCGATGATGTCGACGCCGTCGGCGTAGACGGAGAGGTCGATGTGCAGCTCGTCGCCGACCTCCCTCGCGTTGACGTGGTGGAAGGCAAAGAACGCGTCGGTCTCCCAGACGCCCACGTTCGAGCCGTCGCGCTTGTCGATCACCCGGAAGCGGGCGCCGCGCTCGGGCTTCCAGGCGTAGTTTTCGATGTACGCGCGACCCGTGAGGGGCATGAGGAAGAGCGCCGAGGGGGTGGTGACCAGCGGGTACTCCACCAGGATGATGTAGCGCTCGGTCATCCCGAACCCGTGCATGTACGCGATCGCGTCGGTGGGGACCTCGCCGACCACGACGCGCCCGCGGCTGCCCTCGTCGACGCGGTTGACGATGTAGCGCGGGTTGAGCGGGTCGAGCCGCGCGACGAAGTTGTAGAGCGCGCGGCGGGAGAGGTCGGCCTGCGCGTGCGCTGTGGTGACCATGTCCATCGGGCCTGACCAGGAGTCCTGGTAGTCGAAGGGGCCGAGGGTGGAGAGGTCGTCGGGGTCGAACTCCATGGCGAGCGGGTTCTCGGTCATCGCGATGTAGCTGCGCGGGCCGAGGCGCTGGACGTTCACCATCCCGTTGCGCCCGAACTGGCGCGCGGGGTCGATGAGCGTGAGGAGCCGGTCGATCGGCCCGCGGCGAGGCACCGTCGCGAAGCCGTCGTAGGAGACGCGCCCGCTGGCGGTCGCGCGCTCGTGGTCGGGCGATCGGAGGAAGCGGCTGGTGTACCCGATGCTCCCCGGGCGCCCGGCGCGGAAGCCGAAGCGGTGCAGCATCGCGAGGCCGTCGAACCAGTGGCGGTACGACTCGGAGGGCAGCGAGAACACCCCGGGGCCGGTGCGCAGCAGCGCCCCGCTGAGCCAGTCGGGCAGCGAGCCCGTCACGGGCAGCTCGCAGGGGGGCGTCTCGGCCTTCACGTTCTCGAAGCCGCGTGCGAACCCGCCGCTCATACGACCCCCGCGAGCAGCGCCGGGAAGAAGTCCTCCACGCGCGCCTTTGAGTAAGCCACCGATTTCTCGGCCAGTTCGAAGTCCATCGAGTTGCCGAAGGTGAAGGTGCGGTTGTCGCCCTGGAGGGCCTCGAGGCGTCGGTAGAAACCTGCGCCCATGCGCTCGGACGTGACGTGCGGGAAGTACTTCCAGCGCCGCTGCGAGTGGACCTTCGTGACGCGCCCCCCGACGCGCGCGGCGTCCTCGCGGATGTGCGCGACGACCTCCTCGTCGGTGACCTCCGGGCTCACCGGCGAGTAGTAGACGCAGAGGTCGCTCCCCGGCCACTGCTTCACCATGGCCCACGGGCGACCGAAGTCCGTGAGCGGCAGCACGTCGACGATGTGGTCGCGCATCCCCTCGGTGACCGCCGTGGTCACGCAGTACTCGTTGTACTGGAAGGCACCGTAGAGGTCGCGCTCCTCCGCCGAGGCGTCCAGGAAGCCCAGCGACGCCGACGGAGGGCAAGCAAGGATGAGCGCGTCGAAGTCCTCGCGCACGGTGCCCGGCGAGCCCGAGCGCGTGTACTCGACCGTCACCCCGCCGTCGCGGCGCACGGCCTCGACGTTCACCCCGCGCCGCACGTCGAGCTTCCACGAGAGCCGCTCCCAGAGGCGCTCGTAGCCGTCAGCGAAGCGCCGGGGCCACTCGCTGGACAGCCCCATCCCCAAGGTGAGCAGCGTCTGGAAGGTCGACGCGTCGACGTACTTCAGCGCGTAGATGGTCGGCAGGCGGTCGAGGTACTCGGGGTCCTCCGGGGGCTGTCCGCGCCGCCCGGGGCTGCCATAGCCCATGATCGACAGCGGGATCGCGAAGAGGCGGCGCAGCGGGTCGAGGCCCTCGCTCGCGAGGAAGCGCGCGAAGGGCTGACAGAGCACCGGGTACTCGTGGATGTCGTGGAGGCCGGGCGACTCGACGAGGTCGCGGTAGCGCAGCAGCAGCAGCCGGTAGCGGACGCAGGCCTCGGCGAAGGCCCACGGCGTGGTGCCCTGCAGCACCGTCTGCAGCACCGAGCGGAAGCCGCCGCGGCCGCCGTTCATGGTGTGGTCCCAGACGATGCGGGAGGGCGAGCCCACCAGGGCGGCGTCGACGCGCCTCGCCAGCGCGCGGACGTGGTCGAAGCCCGGCATGACGTAGTTGCCCCCGAGGTCGAAGCCCAGGCGGTCGTAGGTGAACGACTCGCAGAGCCCGCCCACCCGCGGCGCCCGTTCGAGCACCGTCACCCGTTGGTACCCGCGGTCTTTCAGGTACGTGGCAGCGCTCAGCCCGCCCGCGCCGCCGCCGATGATACAAACCCGCGCCTGCGGAGCCAGGTACGAGTGCCTTGCGCGATCCCCACCGTTCGTCATTAGCCCCCGTGAGGCTACATGGTTCCGCGCAGGCCGAGCATTTTCCGTGCTCTTCTGAGCACGTAGCGAAGAGCCTTCGGATTCGATGGTAGAAAGCGCGCCCTCAGCCGCTCGATCCCCTCCCATTCCATCGCCGACCGAGGTCCGCATGTCCGCTGCTGCTCCCGCCGATGCTCCCAATTCCGACGTGATCACCGTGCGCTCTCCCCGCGACGGCTCGCTCATCGCCGAGGTGCCGAAGACGCCCGTCTCCGAGGTCGCGGCGCTCGCCGACCGGGCCCGCGAGGCGCAGTCCGAATGGGCGGCGCTCCCTGTCGCAGAGCGGGTGCAGCGGATGAAGAACATCCGCAACCGCTGGGCCGATCGGGGCCTGGAGCTCGCCCAGTTGCTGATGAAGGAGGGAGGGAAGTCCGAAGCGGAGGCCCTCACCAGCGAGGTGCTGCCGAGCCTCAACCTCTTCGACTACTGGTGCAAGGCCGCGCCGGGCTTCCTCGCCCGGGAGAAGGTCGCGCTCGACCCGCTGAACTTCCCCAAGAAGAAGGGCTTCGTCGACTACGAGCCCCTCGGCCTCATCGCCCTCGTCACGCCCTGGAACTACCCCTCCTCCATCCCGCTGCGCGCCCTCGTCCCGGCGCTGCTCGCGGGCAACGCGGTGCTCTGGAAGCCCAGCGAGTTCGCGCCGCTCACAGGGAAGATGGTCCATGAGATCTTCGCGCCCGACCTGCCGGCGGGCCTCGTGGCGCTGGTGCAGGGCGACGCCGCGCAGGGCGAGGCGGTCATCGACGCGCGCATCGACGGGGTGTCCTTCACGGGCAGCGCGGCCACCGGGCGCTCGATCGCGAAGCGCACCGCCGAGCGGCTCATCCCGGTGTCGCTGGAGCTCGGCGGCAAGAACGCCGCGATCGTGCTCGACGACGCCGACCTCGACCGGGCGAGCGCGGGGGTCGTCTGGGGCGCCCTCGCCAACGGCGGCCAGAACTGCGCCGCGGTGTCGCGCGTGTACGTGGTGAAGGGCGCGGCGGCGGAGTTCGAGAAGCGGGTGCGGGCGAGGCTCTCGCAGGTGAAGTCCGGGCCCGACGCGGGAGAGTTCTTCGACGTCCCTCCGCTCATCAGCGGGCGTCAGCTCGACCGCGTGGCCGCCCAGGTCGACGAGGCGAAGGGCGCAGGCGTCGAGGCGCTCGCGCCCGGAGGAAAGCAGGGCGACGCGGGCAACTGGTACGCGCCCGCGGCCTTCAAGCAGCCAGGCGACGCGCTCTCCATCGTGCGCGAGGAGACCTTCGGACCGGCCTTCACGGTCACCACCGTCGACGACGAGGCGGAGGCCGTGCGCCGCGCCAACGAGAGCGAGTACGGGCTCTCGGCGAGCGTGTGGACGCGCGACCTCCAGCGCGGAGAGCGCGTCGCGAAGAGGCTCGACGTGGGCACGGTCACGGTGAACAACACCTCCTTCACGCCGGTGATCACCAACGCGCCGTGGAGCGGGCGGCGGTCGAGCGGCCACGGCACCACCAACTCGCACCGCGCCCTCTTCGAGATGGTCAAGCCCCGCTTCATCCTCCTGGGATTCGGAGTACGAGCGCGAGGCCCTTCCCCGCTGCCGCGCGCCCTGAACCCCCGCCTCGGGCTCCGTTCGGCACACATCTCACGAATCGCCTTTGATTCAAGCCGATGCGTGCGATGGAA